>Ga0209633_10000591_pt1 | contig 41347 bp, 48 predicted proteins | sample Cruoilmetagenom1_FD_187290 | JGI IMG/M metagenome (GOLD analysis project Ga0209633, IMG submission 187290) | Oil polluted marine microbial communities from Coal Oil Point, Santa Barbara, California, USA - Sample 1 (SPAdes) (version 2) | ecosystem: Environmental > Aquatic > Marine > Oil seeps ...
CGGCTGATTCTGCGGGGGCGACGTGGGATGTAAATCACAAAATTTTGTCCCATCGAACCACATACACATCAGAACAAATTCTCCGTTTAGTTAGAATTTTTGCCACAACAGTCCTATTCGACCATCCGATATGGCCACAATTCGGAACATTGTCCTATATGAGAGTCCAACACCACTGAAAGGATCTCTCATATGTCTTCTGCTTTCACACCAAAAGTTGTTACCGCCAATGATCTGGAATGTGGCGATGTGGTTTACCTAACGGCGGGTGGTCAATGGGTGCGTCAGCATCGGGATGCCGAGCTTCTTTTGGACGCTGATCATGCCGCTGCGCGTCTAATTCTGGCAGAGGCCCAGCATGGTCAGATCGTTGGCGCATATCTTGCGGATGCCATCACGGGACAGCACGGCCCCAAACCAGTTCATTTTCGCGAAGTGTTTCGTGCTCGCGGTCCCTCGAACCTTTTTCACGGCAAGCAATCGGAGCAAAACAATGTATCAATATAATGATTTTGACACTGGTTTCGTCAAGGCACGCAATGCGCAATTCCGCGACCAGGTCGCGCGTCGCATTGATGGCAGCCTGACGGAGGACGAATTCAAGCCGCTACGTCTGATGAACGGATTATACCTGCAATTGCACGCCTACATGCTGCGCGTGGCCATTCCTTATGGCACTTTGAACAGCGTCAAAATGCGTCAACTGGCGATGATCGCAGAACGTTGGGACAAGGGGTATGGCCATTTCACCACCCGCCAAAACATCCAGTACAACTGGCCTCGGCTGTCGGATGTGCCGGACATGCTGGATGCGTTGGAAGACGTGGGCATGCATGCCATTCAGACCTCGGGCAACACCATTCGCAATGTGACCTCCGATCATTTTTCCGGTGCCGCGGCGGATGAAATCGAAGACCCACGTCCAATTGCGGAATTGCTGCGTCAGTGGTCCACGGATCATCCCGAGTTTCAATTTCTGGGGCGCAAATTCAAAATCGCCGTTGGCGCATCTACCCATGATCGCGCCGTCCTAAAGGCCCATGATCTGGCCATACGCGTTGTGCAAAACGACACGGGTGAGACAGGTTATGAGGTTCTCATCGGTGGCGGTTTGGGACGCACGCCGATGATTGGCCAAGTGATCAACGGCTTCCTGCCACGCCCCGATTTACTGCCTTATGTCGAGGCGGTTTTGAGCGTTTACAACCTGTTGGGCCGCCGCGACAACAAGTATAAGGCACGGATCAAGATCACGTTGCATGAAAACGGTATGGACAAAATCCGCGCTTTGGTTGCTGAGCGTTTCGCAGGTATCAAGCCGCAGTTTGGTGGTCAGGATCAAGCCTTGCTGGCACAGTTCCAGCGCGATTTTGCTGCGCCTGACTATATCACAGCGCCGCTGGAAACCTTTGAGGCGGCCTATGCGTCTGACCCGGGTTTTGCATCTTGGGTCGATACCAATCTAGCGGCGCATAAGAACCCCGATTACGCCATAGCGACAATCTCGCTCAAGGCGCATGGCCAAACCCCTGGCGACGCCACGTCCGAACAAATGCGTCTGATGGCAGATGTTGCAGCCGAGTTTTCCCACGATGAATTGCGCATCAGTCACGAGCAAAACGTGATCCTGCCGCATGTCCACAAAAGCCACTTGCCGGCCGTCCATGCGCGGCTGAAACAGCTCGGGTTAGCAACCGCCAACATCGGATTGATTTCCGACATCATTGCCTGCCCCGGCATGGATTATTGCGCGCTGGCGACCGCCCGCTCGATCCCTGTGGCGCAACAAATCGCCACCCGTTTTGACGAATTGAAACTGGAGCATGACATTGGTGCGCTGAAGATCAAAATCTCGGGCTGCATCAATGCTTGTGGTCACCACCATGTTGGCCATATCGGTATTTTGGGGTTGGATCGCGCAGGTGTTGAGAGTTACCAAATCACGTTGGGCGGCGACGCCACAGAGACCACGACGATCGGCACGCGCACAGGACCGGGTTTTTCCTACGACGAAATCCTGCCCGCAATTGAGCGTCTGGTTCTGGAGTATTTGGACTTGCGCCAAGACCGTGACGAAGCCTTCATCGACACCTATCGCCGTCTCGGTGCGGCCCCTTTCAAGGCGATCCTCTATCCAGAAGGACGGGTTAAAAATGCGGCATGAATCCAACTTCCTTACGGTCAATGACAAAGTCGGAATCTTGAACCGCCAAAGCAGCAATTTTGAACCTCAGAGGGTTCTGAATTTCGCAATCCAGCGTGCAGCAACCAACCGCACGGCACTGGTGTCGTCCTTTGGGGCCGAGTCCGTGGTACTGTTGCACATGGTGTCGCAGATCGACGCAAGCCTGCCCGTTTTGTTCATCGACACCCAGATGTTGTTTGCCGAAACGCTGGTCTATCAGTCAGAAGTCGCTCGGCAATTGGGCCTGTCTGATGTGCGCAGTATCTCGGCGGAGACGCTGGATATTTCCGTCCGCGATCCGGACGGCACCTTGAACATGCGGGACAAGGACGCCTGTTGTGCCTTGCGAAAATCCAACCCGTTGCAACAGGCCCTTAAAGGGTTTGACGCCTGGATTACGGGACGTAAACGGTTCCAGTCTGGCAGTCGCGCGGCACTCGAATTTTTTGAAGCTGATGGAAATCGCCAGATCAAAATCAACCCGCTGGCCCATTGGCGACCTGAGGACCTTCAAAACTACATCGAAACGCATGATTTACCCAAGCACCCAAAACTTGCGCAGAGCTTTGCCTCCATTGGCTGTGCGCCATGCACGTCTCCTGTCAAAGAGGGCGAAGACGCCCGTGCAGGGCGCTGGCGCGACAGCGACAAAACCGAATGCGGTATACATTTCGTCAACGGGGAGGCGCAGCGCCAACCCCAGAAAGGGGAGTTTTCATCATGAACGTAATTGTAAAAGACACAGGGTTTGGAGCCGACGATTGGACGCAAGGATATGTTGCCTTGGACGCTGTGTCAGGCACCACCTCGACCGCCTTGGCCATCGACGTGGATTCGGGTGCAGACCCCGAAACGATGCGCCCTTTGTTGGACCGCGCCGATCTAATCCGCATTGATTTTCCCAACTTTGCGGATGGGCGCGGCTTCACCATCGCGCGGCGCCTGCGGTTGATGAAATATCAGGGCCGCCTGCGCGCCAAGGGGCATGTCATTGCAGACCAGTACGCGATGGCACGGCGCAGCGGTTTTGACGAAATCGAGATCGAGGCCGAGCTTGCCGCACGCCAACCCGAAGCCCAATGGCTAAGCCGCGCCAACTGGCGGGACAACGATTATCAAGCCTTGGTCCGCGCAACAGCAAGCTAGGTTTTTGGGTCGCTCAATGCCGAAATAATTTGCCGAATCTCACGTATATCTGACGAACGTGATAGCGTTGGCGCGTGACCGCAGCCCTCCAAGATCGTTGCCTTTGGTTTTGGGCCTATTGCCATCATTTTCTCTAACAATTTTCTGGGCAAAAGGTCTGATTTCTCACCGCAGACGATATGGGTCGGGACAGTGATCCGCGCGTATCTATCCCAGGTTGTCAGCTCGTCCGCCGAGGCGGTGAACTGAACCAGAATCTTTGGGTCATAGTGGATCGTGAACGCGCCTTCTGCTGTTCGACGCAGCGAGCTACGCGTCATTCTACGCCAAAAATCACCGTGCGCGGGGCCAAAGGGCGTATAGATCAATCGAAACCATTTCTCAGCGTCTTTGAGTGTTTTGAAGAGCGGTAATTCCGTCGCATAGGACAGAATTCGGTCGATGGCAACTTGGGGGACTTCTGGTCCAATATCGTTGATGATCAAATACTTGATCCGCGCCGCAAGTGGGCCAGACGCCATTCGCATACCGATCTGACCGCCCATTGACGTGCCCAGCCAACCCGAAGATTCTATCCCGTAATGATCCAAAACAGCGGCAGCGATTTGCGTGTAATGCTCGACCGAATACTCGGCCTCTGGCGCCGCGGACCAGCTGGACAAGCCACGCCCAATCATATCGGGACAAATCACGAAGTGCGCGTCCGCAAGGGCTGCCGCCAGCTCATCAAAATCACGCCCCGTGCGGGCCAACCCGTGCCACATCACCAATGGCTTGCCCTTGGGGTTGCCCCATTCGGTCACGTGAATTTCATGCCCCATCGCGGGTACATATGAAAATCTCGGCGAGATGTTCACGATTTCTCTCCTTTGGCCATGATGGTTCCGGCGATACCTTTTGGAAAGAAATAGACCAGTAGGATAAAGATGATTCCGAGCCAAAACAGCCAACGGTCAGGGTCGAGCAAATGCGGCAAAAGCGGCAGATTGGCCGTGGCTTCGGCCGCGACCCCCATTAGATCACGCAAGTAGTATTGCGCGATGACCATCAGCACGGCGCCAATCACCGCTCCCCACATTGTGCCCATGCCACCGATCACCACCATCAGCAAAATGTCGATCATGATGCTGAAGCTTAACACGGTATCGGGGCCGGTGTATTTCAACCAAATGGCATAAATTGTTCCCGACAGCGAGGCCACCAGCGCCGCGATGCAAAACACAAAAGTGCGGTAGCTGACAACGCGATAGCCGATAGCCTCGGCTCGGGCTTCGTTCTCACGGATCGCCTTTAGGACCGTCCCAAGCGGCGAACCCACCAGCCGGACCATCGCAAAGAACAGCACAAATGATGTGATGAAAACAAAATAGTATGCGGCCAGCTTTCCATTCATTTTGACCCCGAAAATCCGCATCACTTTGCCGTCGTCATCGACCATCAATTTCGTGGCTGTTTTAAAAATGCTTGGGGCACGATAGGTGATGCCGTCCTCACCGCCAGTAAAGTTGCTTAGCTGCGAGGCCAACACCAGCGCAACGCTGGCCGCGGCCAGCGTGATCATCGCGAAAAAGATCGCTTTGACACGCAGCGACAAAAGCCCAATCGCCACCGCCACCACCAGTGACACCGCAACGCCCGCCAGCGCGCCGACCACCACGGCATCCCAACCTGGCCCCATTTGTTTAAGGGCAATGGCCCCGCCATAAGCGCCAAAGCCAAAGAACATAATGTGAGCGAAGCTGACGATGCCCGTGTAGCCAATCAGGAGATCGTAGCTGGCAACCAGAACGATGAAAATACAGATGCGCGCCGCCACTTCGAGCGCACGGGTGTCTTGAAACAGGAAGGGTGCGAAAAGCAGCAGTGCGCCGATCAAAAGTACTGTGGTTTTGACGACTTTGGTGCCTGTGGTGTTAGCTGATACACTCATCTACTTCACCGCCGGTTTCAGGCCGTTTGGCCGCCAAAGCAAAATTACCATCATCAGGATCATATTCGATGTCAGTGCCAATTTCGGGGCAAGATAGCCAACGTAGTTCGCCATCAAACCAACCATGATAGCCCCCAGCAACGTGCCCTCGATCGAGCCAAGTCCGCCGATAATGACAACGATGAACACCACAATCATCATCTCGCCGCCAAGTGCGGGTGTGATCAGCGTTTCATATCCCGCCCAGATTGCGCCCCCCATGGCCGCAAGCGCCGAGCCGAGCATGAATACGCCCACAAACAAACGGTCAATGCGAAATCCCAAGGCCTCGACCATTTCGCGATTTTCAACACCAGCACGGATCAACAAGCCGATCCGCGTGCGATTCAATGTCAGGTAAAGTGCGACATAGACCGCCAAACCCAACATGAAGGCAAAGGCGCGGTAAACCTCGATTGTGATGTCTCCGATCAGGAACGACCCTTCCAGGAATTGCGGGCGATGCACGGTCATCGGCGCGCCGCCCCAGAGTGCCAAGATCATCTGTTCGGCCACGATCAACGCACCCATTGTGATCAGAATTTGCCTTAGGTGGTCTTTGTAAACCGGTTTGATGATCACCGCTTCAAAGAACCAGCCAGCCGCCATCCCGAACAGGATCGCCGCCGCAAAAGCAAGGAACAGGGCCGCGATGTTCAGGATAATAAGGTCCGAGCCAAGCCAACCGGACAGGCCTGCCAACACGCTGGCGGCGATGAAAGCACCAAAGCTGATGAAGGCGGAGTGGCCAAAATTCATCACGTCCATCAATCCGAAAACCAGTGACAGCCCCGAGGCCATGAGGAAGATCATCATGCCCATCGCCAACCCCGCAATGGTCAATGTCACCCATGAGGACGGCGCACCTATCAGCACAAAAGCGAGCAACGCCACAGCCACTGGCAACAGGCTGACGCCCCCAAAACGGGTGACAATTTTGGTTATGGTTTCCATCAGTAAATCCTCATGCCGAAAGGCTCAGCAGCCGGTCTTGCAGCGGCTTGTCGGCCGCGAAATCAGCCATGCTGCCGCTATGGGCAATCCGCCCGTCGTCAATGACCGCCATGTCGCGGCCCAGTGATTTTGCGAACTCAAAGTTTTGTTCAACGAGCAGGATCGTCGTTGTTTGCGCGATCTCGCGAAAGGCGTCCGCCATAGCGTCGATGATCGCTGGGGCCAACCCTTTGGTTGGCTCATCCACCAAGATCAATTCGCGGGGCTCGATGATGGCGCGGGCCACAGAGAGCATCTGCTTTTGACCGCCCGACAGTGACCATGCTTGCTTGGTCCAAAAGGTTTCAAGGGCGGGGAACAACTCGTATATCCGCGCCAATCGCGCGTTGTCGAACTGCCCTTTGGCGGTGGCGAGGATCAGGTTTTCCTCGACCGTTAACCCGCCGAAAATGCCCATATCTTCGGGCACGAATGAAATGCCCAGACGTGCAATCTCGGCTGTGTGCATCTCGGAAATATCTTGGCCGCGGAAGATCACCGAACCCGCTGACGGCTTCCAAAGCCCCATGATCGAGCGTAGCGTCGTGGTTTTTCCAGCGCCATTACGGCCCAGCAAAACAAAGACCCCGCCTTGAGGTACCTCGAGCGTGACGTCGTGCAAAACGGCGTACTGACCAATGTCGGTTTTCATCGCTTTTAGGGACAAAATGCTCATGCGACCACCGCCGATTTCCCGAGGTAAACATCGCGTACAATGTCGCTGGACATCACCTCGTCCGGTGCGCCATCGGCCAGCAATTCGCCGTTGTGCAAGACGATGATCCGGTCCGCAAGTGTGCGCACAACGTCCATTTTGTGCTCGACCAGTAACACTGTTTTGGTTTTGTCATGTTTGATCTCGGCGATCAGATCCAACACGTCTGGCGCGTGATCCAGCGACATGCCGGCCGTGGGCTCGTCAAACATGTAAATGTCTGGCTCCATCGCCATCAACAACGCGACTTCCAGTTTGCGTTGATCACCATGCGACAGGGCTGCTGCGGGCAAATGCGCAACCTGCGTCAGCTTGGTCGCTTCCAGATAGCGCTCTGCGCGGGCGGTGAGTTCAGTCAGGCTCTCGACGCGTTTGAACAACCGCCAGCCGTCGCCGGAATGGGCCTGAACGGCGAGGCGGATATTTTCCAAAACTGTGAGCTGTGGGAATAGGTTGGTCAATTGAAACGCGCGGCCAATGCCGTGGTGCGCACGGGCCGAAGGAGACATACGCGTCAGGTCGACCCCATCTTTGACAACTGCGCCTTGGGTGGCTGACAGCTGGCCCGAAATCAGGTTGAAAAAGGTGGTTTTCCCCGCCCCGTTTGGCCCAACGATGACCGTCAATTCGCCGGGGCGAAAGTCACAGGACACCGCGTTGACCGCGACATGGCCACCGAAACGGATCGTCAGATCCTTGGTCACAAGAGAAGGGTGAATTGTCATGGGGGTCCGTTTCAATTGGTTTCCCCGGCCCAATTTTCACGGCCGGGGAATGTGGTTTTTGCTTAGCGGCCGATTGGGATGTTCATCTCATCAGCCGTGATTTCACGGACCAATTCAGGGATCGCCCAGTCGACATTATCGTCAACGCGGATCTTGAAGTGATACATTGATTGCAATGCCTGATGGTCTTCAGGACGGAACATCATGGTGCCTTTTGGGGTTTCCCAGCTCATGCCTTCCATCGCCGCAATCAGAGATTCGGTTTCCCATTCGTCGGCCGTTTCCAATGCTTTGACCACAGCCAACGCTGCTGCCATGCCGCCAGCCGTAAAGAAATCCGGTGGGCCGTCGAAACGCTCTTGGTGGATTTTTACCAGCCAATCGTTGATCTCATTGTTGGGGTTTTCGTAGTAGTAGTAGATCGCCCCTTCCATGCCTGGCACCCGCTTGTAGGTTGGCAAAACGGGCAGGATGTGACCGCCTGTTGAGATTTCAATACCGTAACGATCAGGCTGCATAGCTTGGATTTTGCCCATTGGATCACCACCACCAGCTACATAGATCAAGATAACCTTGCGGCCCTCTTTGTCTTTTAGCGCATTGAACATGCGTTCGGTTGCGGCTGTGAAATCAGTCGTGCCTTGGGGGATGTATTCCTCAGTCACGATGGTCGCGCCGGAATCACCAAGCGCAGTTTTGAAGGCGCTGATGCCGTCGCGCCCAAAGGCGTAATCTTCGGCCAGCGTCGCGACGAACAGGTTTTCGTCCGGGTTAAGGGCAATCGCTTGCGCCTGCATATCCATAGACGAGTTACGCGAGGTTTTGAAAACGAACCGGTTGCTGTCCGGCCCCGTCAGGCTGTCTGCCACGGCAGGCTCAATCAACAGGATGCGTTCATATTCTTCGGCGATTGGCAGCAAACCTTTGGTCACACCAGAGGATGTCGCGCCAACGGCAAGTAGCACTTCATCGTCACCGTAAGCCTCGGCCAGAACGGCGCGCGCCACGTCAGGTTTGAACTGCGTATCCTTGTGGATGATTTCAATCGGGTGGCCTTTGACCATGTTGGTGCCGCCGGTGGCGTATTCGATTCCCAAAGCGAACCCGGTCTGAGTTTGCTTGGAAAACACCTCAAACGCGTGGCCTGAAATACCGTGCACCAACGCGATCTTAACAGGGTCTTGGGCATGGGCCGCCCCCGCCAGAACCACGCCAAATACGGCGGAACTGATCAGCTTGATCATTGACTTCATTGTCTCTCTCCCTTTTTTGCAGAGCCGCGGTGGCATTGCGCCCGCGGCTTCCGTCGACTATTCCAAGGTTAGAAAATAACCAATTGGCGAGGCCAAGCGCAATATTGTGGAACTACGTATTGATGAATGTTTCCGTGACGGACGGTTTGAGGAACTGGCATTTCTTTACTCGCCCGTCGGTCTGGTCGTCACCGAAAGCCGTGTGATCCGCGAGTGCAACAACGCCTTTGCCAGCATGTTCGGCTACGCCCGAGATGAGTTGCGGGACCAGCTGTTTGCAGTGCTTTACCCCTCGGACGAAGAGTTCGCGAACATTCGTGATCGGGGCGTCAAGCAGCTGCAAGAAACCAACCAGTATTGGGATGAACGAATTATGGCGCGCAAGGACGGCAGCCTGTTTTGGTGTCGCGTGCGTGGCCATTCCTTTACGCCGAACGCGCCTTTGGAGCGCGCGGTTTGGAGCTTTGCCGATCTGTCGGGCGTGCGTCTGTGCCGGGATTTGACCCGTCGCGAGCGCGAAATTGTGTCGTTCCTCGCGGATGGGCTGACCAGCAAAGAGATCGCCATAAAGCTGGATCTTTCGCATCGCACAGTTGAGGTTTACCGCGCCAAGATGTTGAAAAAGTTTGACGTCACCAACACCAGCAGTCTGCTGCAATCGCTTGGAGAAATCCATTTATCGCATATCGTGAAGCGGGACTGAGGTTAAACCATGACCACTCGTAAATCTGAATACATCTCGTTTCTCGATGGTTTTACCCATGTTTCAACTTGGGGTGACCCGACGGCCCCTGCCCTGATCATGTGGCATGGTTTGGCCCGCACTGGCCGCGATTTTGATGCCGCTGCGGCGCGGCTATCAAAGGACTATTTCGTGATCTGCCCGGACACTATCGGGCGCGGGTTGTCCAATTGGGCCAGTGTGTCTGAAACACAGTACAGCCTGACCAGTTATGCCGCCCAAGCCCAATCCGTTGTCTCGCATTTCGGACTCAAAACGCTGCGTTGGTTTGGCACCTCGATGGGGGGCTTCATTGGAATGATGCTGGCGGGTGGCCCGCTTAAGGATCAGATCACGCATCTGATTTTGAACGATGTCGGCCCCGAAGTCCCCTATGAGGCCGCCGTGCGCATTGTGCAATATGTTGGCACACCGCCCGAATTTGCAACCATGCCCGCGTTTGAGGCATGGCTACGCGAGGTCTATGCGCCGTTTGGTGACAATGATGATGCGTTTTGGCGCTGCATGGCTGACAGTTCAGCGCGGCGATTGCCGGACGGGAAAATCACCACCCATTATGACCCGCAAATTGTCATGCAGTTCAATCACGCCGCCACCGAAACCCCTTTGTGGGATGCCTATGACAACATCGCAGCGCAAACCTTGCTGACACGCGGGGCGCTCTCAGACGTGCTGCCGATATGGTTGGTGGACGACATGCGCAAGCGCGGGCCAATGCCGCAGTTTCACACCTTTGAGGGTTGCGGCCACGCGCCGACCTTCACGACACCAGAAGCCATTGCGCTTTTGGAATCGTTTTTGTCGTCGTGAACCTTAAGCTTTTGTCTTAGCTTTTGTCTTAGCTTTTGTTTTTTTCGGGGCCGCGCTGTTGGCGTCAATGAATTCCAATACCAAAGGACGGATATTATTGCGCCAGCTTTTACCCGCGAAAATACCGTAATGCCCAGCGTCAGGCTCTAGGTAGCTGGCCTTTTTGCTGTCTGGCAAACCCGTCAACAGATCAAGCGCGGCGATACATTGGCCCGGCGCGCTGATGTCATCGTGACCACCCTCAACTGTTTTCACAGCAACAGTGGTGATTGCCCCGATGTCAACCTTGTGGCCATCGACAACAAAATCATTGCGAGCGATATCGCGGTTTTTGAAGATACGCTCGACCGTGGACAGATAGAACTCGGCCGTCATATCCATCACTGACAGATATTCGTCATAAAATCTGTTGTGGGCGTCGTGGTCCGAGGCCTCGCCATTGGACACGCGCTGAATTTGGTTGGTAAACGCCTCTTTATGGCGCTCGCCGTTCATGCTGACGAAGGACGCGAGCTGCAACAGGCCGGGGTAAACCATCCGACCAACGCCTGCATATTTAAATCCAACGCGCTGGATGGCAAGCTCTTCCAATTGGCCCATTGTGACACGGGCGCCAAAATCTGTCACGTCCGTGGCAGCGGCATCCGGATCGACGGGGCCACCGATCAATGTCAGCGATCGTGGCTGCGCATCCGGGTCTTGCTCGGCCAGATAGGCGGTCGCGGCCAGCGCCAAGGGCACAGGTTGGCAAACGGCGATCACGTGGGTGTCGGGGCCAAGATGGCGCATGAAATCGGTCAGATAAAGGGTGTAATCCTCGACGTCGAACTTGCCGGCAGAAACCGGAATATCGCGGGCGTTGTGCCAATCGGTGATGTAAACTTCGCAATCGGGCAAAAGGCTGATCACGGTGGAGCGCAGCAATGTCGCATAGTGACCGGACATTGGGGCGACCAACAGTACACGACGCGGTTTTGCAGGGCGGTCTGTGACCTGAAAATGGATAAGATCGCCGAATGGTTTTTCAACGCAGGTTTCGACTTCGACGATGTGATCGCGCACATCTTCGCCGACAACGTTCGGGATGTTCCAATCCGGTTTGGTGATCATACGTGCGAATGTGCGCTCGGTCACTTGCCCCCAGGCGGCCATCCATTCTGTCATGGGATTTGCTGTCATACCTGCAGCGGGATAAGACGCCATCGCTTGTGCGGTTGCGCCCAACCACTGATTGGTGTTGCGCATCGTTTCCATCAAATCGTAGGTGGCCATAAATCGCATAGGGTTTCCTTAATTTGGTCCAATCCAACAAAGCCAGTTTGCCCAAACGGCAGGTTGGCGCTATATTGGGATTACTTCGCACATGCAGCATACATAAGGTGGATTCCGCCCCATGACAACTATAGAGCCAAACAAAAACAAAGAATTTGAGCGTATGAGCCACAATTTGGAGCGTGTAGAGGAGCTGTCCAAGCGGTTAATCACAGCATTTTCCAAGAAAAAGTCAGTCGATCCAGGCATTGCCGGTCCCGGATCAGAGCTGTTTTCTAAGGCTGGGGCAGCGATGATGGCTGATATGGTTAACAACCCCGCCAAAATTATTGAACAACAATCCGAATATTGGGGGAAAACCATGCGTCATTATGCTGCAATGCAGCAGGAAATGATGTCTGGCAGCCTAAAAGCGCCCGAAGATGACACTGGTTCGGACAGCCGATTCCAAAATCCACTGTGGCAGACCAACCCTTATTTTAATTTCATCAAACAACAATATCTGCACTCTGCCCAAGCAATCGCGGAGTCTGTGAAAGGTATCGAAGGGCTTAGCGCCGACGAAAAAAAGCGCGCAGAATACTTTAGCCAACAGATCGTTGATCTTTACTCCCCTGCCAATTTCCTAAGCACCAACCCAGATGCGCTCACACGTGCGGTGGAAACCGAAGGCCAATCGTTGGTCGACGGGTTAGAAAACCTGGTGCGCGACATCGAGGCCAACGACGGCGATCTGCTGGTTAATCTGGTCGACAAGGACGCCTTCACCGTCGGTGAAAACCTTGCCAAGACCGAAGGGGCCGTTGTTTACCGCAACCGGATGTTCGAACTGATCCAATATGCGCCCAAAGGCGATACCGTGCATAAAACGCCGCTGGTTTTGTTCCCGCCGTGGATCAACAAATTCTACGTTCTCGATCTGAAGCCCGCCAACAGCCTGATAAATTGGGTGTTGGAACAGGGCTATACCCTGTTTGTGGTCAGCTGGGTCAACCCAGACCCGACCTATCATGACGTCGGGCTAGACACCTATATAGAAGAAGGTTTTTTGCGCGCCATAGACGAAGTCAAGCAAATCACCAACGAGCCACAGGTGAATGCTGTCGGCTATTGTATTGCCGGTGCCACATTGGCGATGGCGCTGGCCTTGATGAAAAGGCGTGGCGACAAATCCGTAAAATCGGCGACGTTCTTTACCACATTGACAGATTTCTCTGACAACGGCGAAATTGGCGTTTTCCTTAGCGATGACTTTGTCGACGGGATTGAACGCGAAGTGGCGGACAAGGGCATTATGGCCAGCACAATCTTGTCGCGGACATTCTCCTTTATGCGTTCAAATGACCTTATCTATGGGCCCGCCATCCGCAGCTATATGATGGGACAGGCCCCGCCCGTATTTGATCTTCTCTATTGGAATGGCGATTCGACCAACTTGCCCGCTCGCATGGCCGTCGAATATCTGCGCTGGCTTTGTCAGGAAAACCGGTTTGCCAAGGGCACCCTCGAAATCTGCGGCGAGACCGTCTCCATCAAAGACGTGAGCGTGCCGCTTTGCGCCATTGCGTGCGAAACCGATCACATCGTTGGCTGGAAAGCGAGTTATGATGGCGTTCGGCAATTTGGCAGCCGTGACAAGACATTTATCTTATCTGAATCCGGTCACATCGCAGGAATCGTCAATCCGCCAAGCAAAAATAAATACGGTCATTATACAAATGCTGCACCTGCAAAAGATGCTGATTCTTGGCAATCCGGTGCAGATTTCAACGAAGGCTCGTGGTGGCCGCGTTGGGAAGAATGGCTCGCAAAACGTTCGGGCAAGATGGTTCCAGCGCCAAAATCCCTCGGAAACAAGGAACATCCCGAAATATGTGCCGCCCCGGGTGAATATGTAAAGGCCATTCCGAAGGCTTGAAATCTAACCAGAAATAAAAAATGCTGCATCGCGGCAAAAAACTCTTGCAATGCCGCACTGCAGCATCTATATCTTGATCAGACGCAAAAACATATTGGGAATTTTTCCCTACATCAGGAGAATTACGATGGCTAAGGCACAAGATTTCAACACAATGATCAACGACATGATGGCTGCATTCCCAATCGACATGACTGCCGCACAAGACGCATTCAAATCCACAGCTGCACTGGGCGAAAAGATGTCCAAAGTTGCTCTGGAAGCTGCCGAAAAATCAACGGCCGTTTCGTCCAAATGGACAAACGAAACACTTTCTAAACTGGGCGACGCTACCAAAGCGAAACCAGAAGCTGCTGACTACCAAGCATCCGCAACTGACTTCGCATCCGCTTCTTCCGAAATGGCTGCTGAAAACCTGGCTGCTTTCGCAGAAATCGCGAAAAAACTGCAAATGGAAACCGTTGAGTTGCTGATGGCTGCTGGCAAAGACTTGGGCGATGAAGCCACGGCCGCTGTTAAAAAAGCAACTGACGATGTGACCAAAGCTGCAAAGAAAACAGCCTAATCTACCGATACACATAACGTCTCAATCTTCTCCTCCCCGAGCTGAGACGAACCTGAAGGGCAGACTTTTATAGTCTGCCCTTTCTTTTTCCGCCGCGCTAACGTAATAATCTCTGCACTGCAGAGAAGGATCGTAAATCCGTGGCAAACAGCACCGACCCCCTATTGATCAAACGCTACGCAAGTCGCCGTTTGTACAACACCGAAACCAGCGATTACGTGACGCTAGATGATATCGCCGGTTTTATTCGCGATGGCCGCGAGGTGCAGATCACCGATCTGAAAAGCGGTGACAACCTGACCCGTCAATATCTGCTGCAAATCATCGCAGAACGCGAAAGCCGTGGTGAAAATGTGCTGCCGCTCAGCGTGTTGACCGATCTGGTGCGCAGTTATTCGACCCAAGCCCAAAGCGTGGTGCCCGAATTTTTGGCAATGTCCTTTGAAATGCTGCGCGACGGACAAACCAAAGCCACCGAATCCATGGGTGGCATCCCGAACCCCTTGGCCGCGATGCCCGGGTTTGAGGCGATGCAAGCGCAGCAACAGGCGTTCATGAAAGCCATCACCGGCGGATGGGGCGCGACATCACCGCCCGAAGCCGAACCCGAACCCGAGACTGAAACCAAATCCGAACACCCCAGCGACCTTGAAACGATCAAGGCCGAGCTGGCGGATTTACAGTCCAAACTCTCCAAATTGGCTGACAAAAGCTGATCCAAAGGGATGCTTTTGAACCTGCCCCGTGACCATAATTTCAAACTGAATACATAGGAGACCAAAATGCTGGCAGGCAAATTGGCAGTTATCACAGGATCAAATTCAGGCATCGGCCTTGGGGTCGCAAAAGAGCTGGCCAAACAGGGCGCGGACGTTGTGATCAACTCCTTCACGGATCAAGCCGAAGATCACGCGTTGGCCGCCGAAATTGCAGCCGAATTCGGGGTCAAAGCGCGCTACATCGCAGCCGATATGTCCAAATCGGCTGACTGTCGTGCGTTGATTTCAAAAGCTGGCGACGTCGACATTTTGGTCAATAACGCGGGCATCCAGCACGTCGCACCGGTCGAAGATTTTCCCGCCGATATGTGGGACCGGATCATCGCAATCAACATGTCCTCGGCCTTTCATACCACCGCCGCCGCCGTCACCGGCATGCGCGCCCGTGGTTGGGGCCGGATTGTGAATATTGCCTCGGCGCATGGTCTAACCGCATCCCCGTTTAAATCGGCCTATGTCACAGCCAAACACGGCGTTGTTGGTCTGTCCAAAACTGTGGCGTTGGAAACCGCCGAAGACCCGATCACTTGCAACGCCATCTGTCCAGGCTACGTGTTAACGCCCTTGGTCGAAGCGCAGATACCCGACACGATGGAACAATACGGCATGGATCGCGAAACCGTTGTGCGCGAAGTGTTATTGCAGCGCCAACCGTCCAAACAATTCGCCACAACCGAGCAAATCGGCGGTAGCACGGTGTTCCTATGTTCGCCTGCAGCAGACCAAATCACTGGTACGACGCTCTCCGTCGATGGCGGCTGGACAGCCCTTTAGCGTTCCGGCTTGCAAACGCTTTTTAGCCAAGCGGCCATTTCACGCAACGCGACAGTTCCATCCGGAATGACCTTTGTGAGGTTCACAAACCCATGCACCTGCCCCTCAAAGTGGCGATGCACGGTGGGCACGCCAGCCGTTTGTAGCATTTTCGCATATTCAGCACCGTCATCCACCAGCGGATCAAACCCACCTGTGATGATGTAACTCTCTGGCAATCCGGAAAAATCATCCGCCAATAAGGGCGAGAATTTTGGCGCATCAAAGTCACTAAACGCGCCCGCATACATGTCGCGATACCAGACCATGCGGTTTTTCGGCAGCACATAGGCATCCGCCAATTCATTCACGGATTCCGAATTGATATGCCCATCCGTGACCGGATAAATCAGCAGCTGAAACCGTGGGATTTGCTGGTTTGCGTTGCGCAATTGCTGCGCAGTGACGGCAGCAAAGCACCCGCCCGCGCTGTCGCCACCCACACCGATATTGGCAGCATCCAGACCCAGCTCCGCCGCACGGCTGACGATGTCCAGATAAGCCGCCGTACAATCATCTGCCCCCGCCGGGTATGGATGCTCTGGTGCCAGTCGATAGTCCACAGCGATCACCACGCCGCCCCACCACTTGGCCAGCTTGGCGCAAAGCTCGTTATGAGTCTCCAAATCACCTTGAACAAAACCGCCGCCGTGGAAATAGACCATGGCAGGGCGGGGCGTGGTTTTATCCCGATGATTGCTATAAAGACGCGCCATCACGGGTCCGTCGCCCCCCGTTACGGCAAAATCCTCAATCCGCACAATTTCGGGTGCTTTGCGGTCCAACTGCCCGGCCATTTTGGCCATCTGAACACGGCTCTCGGCCACACCCGGCATCGGGCCATTGCCCCGAACCTGATTGCCCAAACGCCCAACTGCCGCCGCCTTAACGTCGATCTCGGCACCGCGATAGATTTCGCGATTGCCCGTGAAAATTCTTGCCAACCAGTGGGGAAGAAATATCCGTATCAGTCTGAAAATAAATGTGATCCTGGCCATCTACTACTCCGTAACTTGGCTTGGGTGTGTTGCGGCCCAGTCCAGTAAAAAGTCCAACATAGCTTCCTCGCCTGACATATCAATCACCCAACGCGGCAAGGTCAGCCCATGCTCTAAAACAAGACGCGCGCATTCAACATGGTCACGCTCACGGCGGGCCGGACAGTTTTCCGATCCATGCACGATGGTGGACAACAAGGTGCCGCCAAAACCATTCACAAATGACATATCTGGCCGCAAGCTCAGCAGAAAGGCCAAGATGTCTGGCTTACCCTCCCATCCCGCCGAATGCACCGGTGGCACCTTGCTGCTGTTTGGCACGTCGAATTCAACGCCGAGGTCCACCAACCGTTCGATGTGCGGCAAACTGTTGGGCAAAGGCACCAATTCGCCAATGATGTTACGCAATTGATCCGGCAGGGTCGCCGTGTCTAGATGCATATCTTTTTGCGCACCACCCTCTGCGGCAATCGCAAATATCGCTTCGGTTTTCGTCAGGGTCAGGCTGCCACCCGCCGCGACAATCGCCTCGGCCACCTCCGTATTGCCGTAAATTCGCGCCACCGCATAGGGCGTCATACCGTCAAAACGCTCATCTGACGGCAAGCCATTTGACAGCAACAAGTCTGCAACCTCGCGCCCACACATCCGTCGCGCCGCGTGTTGCAACCCGCGCGCAACCTCTACAGGCGCGGTGCTGGCAGCCAGCAACATTTGCAACTTTTCGGTACCTTCAAAATCCATCGCACGCAGCACGGCATTGGTGCCCGCAGGGTTTGCGCCCGCCGCCAGCAACATCCGCAGACCTTCAGTATGGGGTAGCTCGCAGGCATGATAGAGCGACTCGCCATCATCAGGGTTCGCGCCCTGATCCAACAGCCATTGCCCCAGAGCCATATTGCCCGCATGACCGATCGCACCATATAGCGCCGAGACGCGATCAGTGCTGTCCGCCATCATAATGTAGCTGTCATCCACATCCGCGCCGGCCTTGATCAACATCTCAGCAATCGCCAGCATGTCTGCTTCGCGTTCGGGCGCGGTGAGGATGTGTTTGGAGAATGCCAGATGCAAAAGCGGGCGGCGCGGCCCGTATTTACGCGTTGCCGCGCCGGGATCTTGGGCCAGCTTGGCCGCGACGGCCTGCTGATTATACAGCGCGCATTGCAGGCCCAAATTTCCGTCAGCCAAATCAGGGGTTTCAGTCAATAGGTTTTGCACAACAAAGTGTTGCCCCTGAAACAGCGCAATCTTTAGGCGGTGCTGTTTTTGGATACGGTCCATGCCGGACATCTCGACAGCGGCCTTTAACTCTGGCCAGCTGGAAAATCCATTCTCCCGCGAAATTACATGCAGGAAATCTGCATGTTTTAGTGGCCCTTTTGTTATTTTAGGCAGATACAATCGCACACGCAACTTGGCATCCGCATCATCGGCCAGATGGGCTTTGTGCAGCTTCTTGGCTGCGCGGCGCAGTTTTTCAATGGAATGATCCATAGTTTTCTCCTTGATGTGCCCATCGGTTCGCTAAAAAAACGGGCGGGAAAAAACCGGAAATTTGGTCTTTTTCATTGTGGTCAGAGGTGCTGTTACCGCTTTCCGCGAACCGGGATGCCGCCTCTGCTCTGTATCGGCAGGGATATGTTAGCCCACGTCTAGACGCGGAGCAACTGTGGCTTTAACCTATCGTTTGATCCGAATCCGAGGGGCCACATGAGCGAGACTGCTGAAAACACCTATCAAGTGCTGGCCCGTAAGTACCGGCCTGAGAATTTTGCCGATCTGGTTGGGCAGGATGCGATGGTGCGCACCCTGAAAAACGCCTTTGAGGCGGACCGGATCGCACAAGCCTTTATCATGACCGGCATTCGCGGCACCGGCAAAACCACCACAGCGCGGATCATCGCCAAAGGGATGAACTGCATCGGCGAAGATGGTCAAGGTGGCCCAACCACCGAGCCTTGCGGCAAATGCGAGCATTGCGTGGCCATCATGGAAGGCCGCCATGTTGATGTAATGGAAATGGATGCGGCGTCCAGAACTGGCGTTGGCGACATCCGCGAGATCATCGATTCCGTGCATTACCGCGCCGCCTCGGCCCGCTACAAGATTTACATCATTGATGAGGTTCACATGTTATCCACCAGCGCCTTTAACGCGCTGTTGAAAACGCTGGAAGAGCCACCAGAGCATGTGAAATTCATCTTTGCGACCACTGAGATCCGCAAGGTGCCCGTGACGGTTCTGTCACGGTGTCAGCGCTTTGATCTGCGCCGGATTGAACCCGAAGTGATGATTGCGCTGCTGCGCAAAACCGCTGATTCCGAGGGCGCTGAAATTTCCGATGAGGCACTCGCGTTGATCACACGGGCCTCCGAAGGCTCGGCACGGGATGCGCAATCTTTGCTGGACCAATCCATCAGCCACGGCGCAGGTGAAACCACCGCCGATCAAGTCCGCGCCATGTTGGGGCTGGCGGATCGTGGCCGCGTGCTGGATCTGTTTGACATGATCGTCAAAGGCGATGCCGCAGGGGCATTGACCGAAATATCTGGCCAATACGCTGATGGGGCCGACCCGATGGCGGTGCTGCGCGATCTGGCAGAAATCGCCCATTGGGTGTCGGTGATCAAAATCACCCCCGAGGCCGCCGAAGACCCCACCGTCGCGCCGGATGAGCGCACCCGTGGCCAAGCTATGGCCGCCGCCCTGCCGATGCGGGTGATGGCGCGTATGTGGCAAATGTTGCTGAAAGCCCTCGAAGAAGTGGCGATGGCCCCGAACACTATGATGGCGGCTGAAATGGCCGTGATCCGGCTGACCCATGTGGCCGACATGCCAACCCCGGGTGAACTGGTAAAAAAGCTGCAAGACGCAACACCTCCGCCGCAAAGCCCCGCGCCAAGCGGTGGATCAGGTGGGACTGCGAGCGCGCCCACAGGTGGCCCCACGATGCAATCCAACCCGTCCCTGCCCAATGGCGGCAGCCCAACCGCGCTGGCTGTGGCCCAACCCGTCACAAACACCTTGACGCAATATGCGCGGTTTGAAGACGTGATCGAATTGATCCGCACCATGCGTGACGTCAAGCTGTTGGTAGAAGTCGAAACCACGCTGCGCCTTGCCAGCTACACGCCGGGCCGGATCGAGTTCCAACCCACCGAAAATGCGCCGCATGACCTTGCCCAACGACTGGGTCAACGTCTGCAGGGTTGGACGGGCGCGCGTTGGGCTGTGACACTGGTCAACGACGGCGGGGCCGCAACCCTTGCCGAAATCCGCGATGCCGACAAGCTCGCACTTGAGGAAGAAGCCAAGGAACACCCTTTGGTGCAAGCCGTCCTCACGACCTTCCCAGGCGCCAAGATCACCAAGATCACCACCCCAAAAGCGATGGAGGCCAATGCCGCTGCTGATGCGCTTCCAGAGGTCGACGACGAATGGGACCCTTTCGAGGACGACTAAGCCTTTCTTTTATTCCAGCGTACCCGACGGTGCGACAGCGTTTAGATTCTCTTTGACGCGACCTTGTGAAACAGGCCCGCCATCCGTATCTATAAGACAACTCACGAAACTCAGGAGACGATCAAGATGTTCAAAGGCATGGGCGACATGGCCAAGATGATGAAAACGGCAAAAGACATGCAGGAAAAAATGGGCGCGTTGCAGGATGAGATGAACGACATCACTGTGGTTGGTGAGTCAGGGGCGGGACTGGTCAAAGCGACGGCCACTGCCAAGGGTGATTTGACGGCACTTGATATCGACCCCTCGATTTTTCACCCCGACGAAAAAGAAGTCGTTGAAGATTTGATCCTTGCCGCGATCAAGGACGCACAGGCCAAAGCTGCAGATCGCTCGCAGCGTGAGATGTCAAAACTGACAGAGGGTTTGGGCCTGCCTGCCGATATGAAGTTGCCCTTTTAGACCAAAGACCAAAAGAGTATCTATGCGCTCCGCGCGGGGATATTTAGGAAAAGAAGAAACCGGGGGCCGGATTTGGGCAACGCAACGCGCGACATTGAAAACCTGATCGAACTGATGGCCAAGCTGCCCGGCCTTGGCCCGCGCTCGGCCCGTCGGGCCGTGTTGCATATGATCAAAAAACGCGCCCTATTGATGACCCCTTTGGCCGATGTTCTAAGCGAGGTCGCTGTGACGGCGCGCGAGTGTTTGAACTGCGGCAATGTTGGCACCACCGACATTTGTGAAATCTGCGACACTGACAAACGGGCCACCGGTGAAATCTGTGTGGTCGAGGATGTGGCTGATCTGTGGGCGATGGAACGCGCCGGTGTGTTCAAGGGCCGCTACCATGTCTTGGGTGGCACCCTATCGGCGCTGGACGCTGTCGGACCGGAGGATTTACAAATCCCCAAGCTGCGCAACCGCGTGACCGCTGAAAACATCACCGAGGTCATCTTGGCCCTGAACGCCACGATTGATGGCCAAACCACAGCGCATTACATCGCGGACGAACTAGCGAGCAGCGGCGTCACAATCACCTCCTTGGCGCAGGGCGTTCCGATTGGCGGCGAACTGGATTATCTGGACGATGGCACCATATCCGCGGCGCTAAAGGCACGCAAAAGCATTTAGGCCTTATACTGACGATTTTTGACAGACGCGCTGCCCTATACCAGTGTCATCCGATGCACGGGGACCTTCATGAAAAAATCATCACAAACTGGATAGCGGTCGCCTCGGTAGACATGTTCGCATTGGGGGCGCGCAGGGTTTCATGCAAGTGAACCACGGTAAACTGGCCCTGCTCAAGCGCATCCATGCGGAGGGCCGTGTGGCCTTTTACAGCCCTTCCATCGTGATGCGTAAAACGGACGGGTTGCCGGCCTTTACTGCGATCGGTGAGGTGTGTGAAAACGAGCTGTATCATGCCGCGATGCAGGACGGAAAGTTCCTTCCGTATCGGCGTGATGTGTCGTGGCGCAATGCCGAAGAGGTCCCGACCCGCCCGTTATTGGATCATCTATAATTCACTGCCGACAAGCAAAACTGGGGCGACCAGATGCATTTTTGGCTGTTCGAAGTCAGCGTCCACGATATGGATTTGATTGCTAATGCTATGGGTGCACTGCCATGAAAAATGCCCCGCAAAGGTTCCGCGGGGCACAATATTAGATCGGAAAGAGCGGATCGCTTATTTCGCGTCCTCATCCTCGTCGTCATTGTCCGGCAAGTTGAACAAGCTGTCAGCGTCCACTTTGACCTCTTCTGGATCTGGCGTGTCCTCGCCCAGCGTAAAGGTCTCAAGCCCAGCAATCGAAGTTGGCATCTTGGGCTCTTCCGGTGCGCCCAAGGATTGCTCAGTCGACACCAGCTTGCGGCGTTCGTCATCCGACATCACGCCGCCTTCTTTGGCTTTTTTCAGGTTGGCCTTTTGCACGGCCGCGTCCAATTCAGTCTGCTTACACAGACCTAATGCCACAGGATCAATGGGCTGGATGTTGGAAATATTCCAGTGGGTGCGCTCGCGCAGGGCCTTGATGGTTGGCTTGGTTGTACCGACCAGTTTGCTGATCTGCGCATCGGCCAATTCGGGGTGGAATTTCACCAGCCATAGGATGGACGCAGGCCGATCCTGACGCTTGGACAGCGGCGTATAGCGTGGACCACGACGTTTTTCTTCACCGTCAGCAGCGGCATAATGCTTCAATTTCAGCTTGTGCTTGGGGTCTTTTTCGGCGGCTTCGATCTCATCGCGGGTTAGCTGGTTGTTCGAAATCGGGTCAAACCCTTTTACGCCCGCTGCCACATCACCATCGGCAATGCCCTGCACCTCAAGTTCGTGCAATTCGCAAAAATCCGCGACCTGTTTGAAGGTCAGCGTTGTGTTGTCCACCAGCCAAACGGCGGTTGCTTTTGCCATGATCGGTTTAGCCATCTTGAAACTCCTAAAGCATAACTTCCCTACACCCTTGAATGGGCAGCTTCAGATTGAAGCGGGTTCACATTGTAGGGGAACTTAAACGCTATATAGTGCGCTTGAGTGAAAGAGGAAAGAGTAAATGCGGTCAATCTTGGTGATCTTGTTTTTGGTCGGCTATATCGCCCCAGCGGCATGGGCCGAGGGGGAGCGGGCAGGTGATTTCGATTATTATGTTTTGTCCCTGTCATGGTCCCCGAACTGGTGCGCCAATGAGGGGGATGCACGCGGCGCTGACCAATGTGATCCGCGTCATGATTTCGGCTGGATCATGCATGGGCTTTGGCCGCAATTCGAGGTTGGCTATCCGAGCTACTGCAACACCTCGGCACGATCCCCCTCGCGTGGGGTAACGAATGCGATGGCTGACATCATGGCTTCAGGCGGCTTGGCGTGGCATCAATGGAAAAAGCACGGGCGCTGTTCGGGTCTGTCCTCGCAAGACTATTTTGCCGCCGCCCGCCGCGCCTATGAAGCTGTGATACGCCCGCCCGTGCTGCGCAAATTAGATCACACCGTGCGGCTCCCCGCCTCGGTGATTGAGGAGGCATTTTTGCAATCCAACCCTGATTGGTCTGCCGACATGGTGACGATCACCTGCAAACAAGGCCGCATCCAAGAGGCCCGATTGTGCCTGACCAAAGACCTGCAACCGCGGACCTGCGGGGCGGATGTGGTGCGCGACTGCACCATGAGCAATGCGCTGTTTGCGCCAATTCGTTAACGAACCTTCAGAACGATCTTGCCGATATGGCTGCCATCCTCGATGCGCGTATGTGCCGCCGCCGCATCCGCCAGTGCGAATTCGCTGTCCATAACGGGGGCAATTGTTCCGGCATCCAGCAACGGCCAGACCTGTTCGCGCAACTGATCGGCGATCCGCGATTTGGCCAGATCGTTTTGTGGGCGCAGGGTGCTGCCGGTCACCGTTAGGCGGCGCATCATGATCTGGGCAAAGTTCAGCTCGACCTTTGCGCCCGACAAAAACGCGATTTGCACCAGACGGCCCTCGTCGGCCAAGGCCTTGATGTTGCGCGGGATGTAGTCGCCGCCGACCATGTCCAAAATCAGGTTCGCACCGCCCGCTTCACGCAACGCGGCAACAAAGTCGTCGGACCGATAATTGATCGCCTGCTCGGCCCCCAAATCGGTGCAGACCGCGCATTTTTCGTCGGATCCGGCGGTGGTAAATACCCGTGCGCCAAATGCTGCCGCCAATTGGATCGCTGTCGTGCCAATCCCGCTGGAGCCGCCATGCACCAAAAACCGCTCACCCGCTTGCAGGCCGCCGCGCATGAACACATTGGACCAGACCGTGAAAAAGGTTTCCGGCAGACAGGCCGCCTGTTTCATCGACATGCCCGCTGGCACCGGCAACGCGTGTTTGGCAGCACAGGTCACGTATTCGGCATAGCCACCGCCCGGCAACAACGCGCAAACCGAATCGCCCACGGCCCATTCAGTGCCCCCCTCGCCCAGAGCAATGACTTCGCCCGCGCCTTCCAGCCCTGGCAAATCGCTGGCGGTAGGGGGTGGGGCATAGCTACCTGCGCGCTGCAACGCATCAGGACGGTTCACCCCAGCATATGCCAAACGTATCAGGATTTCGCCATAGGCAGGTGTTGGCATAGGGCGCTCGCAAATTTGCAAGACCTCTGGCCCGCCCGCTTTGGTAATTTCAACAGCGCGCATTACGTTTGGAAGGCTCATTTTGCAGGCTCCTTGTCCATATCCCAGCGCCCCGGCACGTCCTGCATGGGCGCGGCTTTTGGGGCTTTGACATGACTCATCGCCCACATTGGCCCGGCAAACAACCCCTTCAACACAGGGTTGCCCCGCACCCCCGCCTTGAGCTTTTCGATCTGCATGACGTTTTCAATTCGACGTTCCAAAAAGGCCCATGTATCAGCATTTCCGTCACTTTTATCCCCCAACCAAAACAACACGGTTGATCCGTAAACGCCTGACAATGTTGCCCTTTTCGTGTACCAATTGATATCATCAGAGGTGTCACCCAACACGTTCCAAATCGCGTCGCAGGTGTCCCAAATCAATTTGGCCCCGTCGCCGGCATATTTGGGCAGGGCGAACAATGCGCTGGCTTTGCGCACCACTTCTTTGTCGTCATTGACCTCAAGCCGCATTTTCACAAGGCCTGAAATCTTGTCGCGATACCGCGTCTCGGACATATCCGCCGCTGCAAAGCGCTCTAGCATCAGCGCATCACCCTGTTTGTGAAATTCCACGGCCAAATCTACGGCCCCACGCGGGCAAACCGCCTGCGCGACCACAGGGTCCAGCCCCACGTCTGCCGCGGCCATTTGGAAACTGCAGTCGGACCAGCCGTCAAAAGCAACATGAGGCAAAATCGCCTGTATCAGGGCGTCTTTGGGGGGCAACTGTGTGGTCAAATCGAATCTCCTAACTGGACAGGCGGGCCTTGCCTTGGTATAGGGCCACTTCCTGCAACTTTTTGCAAATCTAACCTAGGAAGGTGGTGTAACCACATGCAGGTAAGTGTTCGTGATAACAATGTCGACCAGGCGCTTCGTGCTCTGAAAAAGAAGCTTCAACGCGAAGGTGTATTTCGTGAAATGAAACTTCGTCAGGCCTACGAAAAACCGTCCGAGAAAAAAGCGCGTCAGAAAGCTGAAGCTATCCGTCGTTCTCGCAAGCTGGCTCGTAAAAAGGCACAGCGCGAAGGTATGATGTAAATCATCCCCTCGGCAGACATGCGAATAGGTGGCCTTCGGGCCGCCGATATAGACCCCCGTGGCCCAGCCTCGGGGGTTTGTTGTTTCTAGGGCCACCACTGCCAAAAAACATGGTGCAAAGTGACACGCCTTGGATTAATAAAGCCAGATCATCAACCAACCTCATTACGGAAGATATATTATGGGCGCGATCACACGGCATATCACCCGCAGCTACTTGCGTAAGAACAATCCAAAACATCTAAAGAAATACCCGCAGCTTGCGTCGTTTTCGTTCGATCTGATCACCGAGTATATTCATCTAGATGGGCGTTACGAATACGAAGAGCTGGAGTTTCTGGCCAAGTCGATATTCCCACAGCTAAAGGGCCACCGAACCTGTCTGGATATCGGCGCGAATATTGGCAACCACTCGCTGTTCTTCGCCGAGCATTTTGAAAATGTGATCTCGTTTGAGCCGCACCCGCGCACTTTCAAGCTGCTCGATTGCAATGCCGATCTGGTTGATAACATCAAACCACTCAACATCGGCGCGTCCGACAAAAAGGCAACTCAGACCGCCTATTTTGACGTGATGAACGTGGCCTTCACGTCGCTGGACCGCGACTTACCCGATCGCACTGGCCCGCCCTTGAAAGAGGTGCAGTTCAAGTTGGATCGACTGGATGACGTGCCCGAGATCAAGAAGCAAAAGCATATTGATTTCATCAAGATTGATGTCGAAGGTCATGAGGACGCTTGTTTTGCAGGTGCGTTGAAAACCTTTGAAAAGCATAAGCCACTGATCGGCATCGAGATTTTGGGCAAGCGGGTCAAGAACGGCGAAACAGCGTCGCTGAAAATGCTTGAGCCACTGGGCTATAAGTATTTCTACAACCTTCGCACCAACCGGCCGATGGCTTGGGCCCCCAAGCCGATTGCGAAATTCACCACGGTTTTGCTGGGCTTATTCCTAAACTATCGCCCGCCAAAATCCTTCACGTTGGAGCCCCTGGTTCTGCGCGATGATCGGAATTTTTCAATGGTTTTATGTAGCACGACCGAACTAAAGTAAGTCAAGCAAACCCCGACGAAAGGCCAGCCTATGACCATCCACATCGGTGCAAACCACGAGGATATTGCCGAAACCGTTTTGATGCCGGGCGATCCCTATCGCGCCAAATGGGCGGCAGAAACCTTTTTGCAAGACGTTAAATGCGTCAACGAAGTGCGTGGTATGTTGGGGTTCACTGGCACATGGAGCGGCCATCGCGTCACCATTCAGGGCTCTGGCATGGGCATGCCCAGCTTGTCGATTTACGCCAATGAGTTGATCACCAGCTTCAATGCGCAAACGCTGATCCGGATCGGGTCTTGTGGCGCGATGCAAGAAAATATCAACGTGCGTGATGTGATCATCGCCATGACGGCGACCACATTGTCGACCCCATCGCGTGGCATTTTCAAAGAGGTGAATTTCGCACCCTGTGCGGATTACGGCCTACTGGAATCCGCTGTTGCCGCCTCGCGCAAACGCGATGTGGCCACGCATGTTGGCGGCATTTACTCATCCGACGTGTTCTATGACGAGCGCCCCGATCTGACCGAGCAAATGACTCGCCATGGTATTTTGGGCGTCGAAATGGAAGCCGCTGAGCTTTATAACCTCGCAGCCCGTCATGGCCGCCGTGCTTTGGCTGTTTTGACCGTTTCTGACCACTTGATCACCCACGAGGCCCTGCCTGCGGATCAACGCGAGAAATCCTTTGGTGACATGGTTGAAATCGCGCTTGAGGCTGCTTTCGCCTAAAATCGGCATTACGGTCATAGCAAAACCCTAGCCGTGGGTGCCGCAATATCCGCTCAAAGCTGGCGATTGCCACCCCTCCAGCGCGCCCGCTGCGGGTTCGAACACCTCGATCAGCAGCGGATAGCACGCCGCACCGTCGCTGGAATGCTCAGATGAGCAATCTCCACCTGGGCATGCGGACAATGCGCCCAGCAAGTCGATCTCGGCAAAGAACTCAAGATAATCACCAACCCGCACGGGGCTGGATTTCATGAAATACTGCCCCGTGTCGCGGGTGAACCCTGTGCACATAAAGACGTTCAACACGTCATGAACATGTGGTTCAGCCTCGGCCGTGCTGATGCCCAATTCCACTGCCAAAGCGCGGGTCAGGTTAGAATGGCAGCAATGGTGATATTGCCCGCCGGACAACAAATTATGCGTGTAGGGATCACAGCGGGTTCCGATCACGTCATGCACAGAGCCGCCAAACTCATCAATACCATACCAGTCCAGCGTGTCCGCTATAATGGTCGCCATCGGCCGAAGTTGGGGGAAACTACTCCACATGCGTTCACCCGTGGTCAGATGGGTGCCGTGCAGGGCGCGGGATTTGCCGCTGTAAAATCGCTCGCTTAGATCATTGGCATTCCATAGGTTCAAATCCCCAACCTGTGGGCCTTCAACGCTAGAAATGCGAAAGAACTGCCCAGCCGAAGCCCTGAAACACGCTGCCTCACGGGGCGCAGCCAGAACCTCGCTGACTTTCACAGCCCCTTTGCGCGCTGACTGATACAGGTCCAAATTTGGCGCTGGCAATGTTTCAACCGGATAGCAAATCACGGGTTTCACAGCACGCCGCGCGTCTGCATCTTTTGGTGCCTTGATCATGCGTCACCTCTGTGGCTGGCCTTAAAACATCCCGTTCGGATTGGCGCTGTCTTTGGGCAGGGTTTGTAGCACGTCCCAATGCTCCAACACTTTGCCATCTGAATCCAGTCGAAAAATATCAATGCCGGCGTAATCCTCGCCGCCAGGCCATATCTGGTGGCAGTGCAAAACCACCATATCACCCTCGGCAATCACCCGTTTGAATTCGACCTTCTTACCGGGATGCTCGCGTGCCATTCTTTCGAAATACGCTATGAACCCGGCCGTGCCACTGGTCACATGCGGATTGTGCTGGATGTAGGTCGCGCCGACATATTTTTCGACCGCGGCTGCTGGTTCACATTGATTAAACATCATGTCGTAAAACGCCACGACATTCTTTTTGTTGCGCTCCAGATCACTCATCGGCCAGTCTTTCGTTGCTCAACGCCCGACTTAAACCGCCCGTTGCACCATCATTTTCTTGATCTCGGCAATTGATTTGGCCGGGTTCAAGCCTTTGGGGCAAGTGTTGGTACAGTTCATAATGGTGTGACAGCGATACAGTTTGAACGGGTCATCCAATTGGTCCAAACGCTCGCCCGTCGCCTCATCACGTGAGTCGATAATCCAGCGGTAAGCATGCAGCAAAGCAGCAGGTCCGAGATAGCGATCCGAATTCCACCAATAGCTGGGACAGGATGTCGAGCAGGAAGCGCACATAACGCATTCGTACAGACCATCCAGCTTTTTGCGGTCCTCAATAGACTGCTTCCATTCCTTGGCGGGGCGATTGGTTTTGGTTTCCAACCACGGCATGATGCTGGCGTGTTGGGCGTAGAAATTGGTCAAGTCGGGGATCAAATCCTTGACCACTGGCATGTGGGGCAGCGGATAGATTTTGACGTCGCCTTTGATCTCATCCATGCCATAAATACAGGCCAGCGTGTTGATGCCGTCGATGTTCATCGCACAAGATCCGCAGATGCCTTCGCGGCAAGACCGGCGGAACGTCAGCGTTGGATCAATCTCGTTTTTGATCTTGATAAGCGCATCCAGAACCATCGGGCCACATGAATCCATGTCCACGAAGTAGGTGTCGACCTGCGGATTTTTGCCATCATCCGGATTCCAGCGATAGATGCTGAATTTACGCAGGTTTTTGGTGTTTGCGGGCTTGGGCCAAGTTTTGCCCGTCACCATGCGTGAATTTTTCGGCAGCGTCAGTTCAACCATAATCTAAATCCTATCCCAGAGACGAGCCAAGCTCGGCTTTTACGAAACATTTCAAGGTGTCGCCGCGGGTGGTGATCCCGACAACAGTGTTTATCGTGTCTTGATCGACGCCGGTAACGGCAGCCTTTGCAAGACTGAAAATCTCATTTGTGGTGGCGTTATCAATCACACAATTGCTGTAGGCTTCGGTGTTGCGCCCCGGGAACTTGTCCACGATGATCGGTGTCACCACGCCTTTGGCTGCCTGACGCGAGGTGTCTTGAACAATGCTGTCCGTGACACAGCCCGACAAGGCAAGCAGTGCAGCACCCAATAGTAAAATCTGGCGTGATCCGGCCCTCTGCATATCTAGTCCTCCTGCAATGACGACAGGATCGTGCTGCCGGTTTGCAAAAACTGCAAGGCGCGACGTTGTTGGGCCATTGTCATGCGTGGCCACAGCACCTCGTCCCCGCTCATCAAAGGAAACTTATTTGGCACCGGTAATGTGCCGCGTGCGGCTTTAGCGCTGCGCGTGCTGCGATTTGGCGATGCCTTTGAAGCTCTGCGCTCCAGCGTCGCATCAATGCAGCGGTTCATGAAGGCCAGTTCTTTCGGGGTCGCATGGACCTTGCGAAATTTATAGTCGGGGTGCTTCATCGCTCGCGCCGTAAAGCCCGAAGCATCAGCGCATTTTGCGGCCAGCCGGTAACTGGGCAGCGCGTCAGCCGTTGAAGGTGAAAAACCCCCAAAGCCCAAAACCGCTGCAACCAGCCAATATCCGGCCATGCCGCGCATTAATAAACCCGTTTCTTCGGCGCAATCTTTTTCAAATCAATGCCGCCGTCTTTGGCAGCGGTCAGTGGTTCCAGATGCACGGGGCGATATTTCAGGGTCACTTTTGGCCCCTTAACAAACGCCAGCGAGTGTTTGCGCCAGTTCTTGTCGTCACGATCCGGATAGTCCTCATGGGCATGTGCGCCACGGCTTTCCTTGCGGGCCTCGGCGGCGACGATGGTGGCCATCGCGTTTGGCATCAGGTTGGTCAGCTCCAGCGTTTCCATCAGATCAGAGTTCCAGACCAACGATCTATCGGTCACCTTCAAATCATCAACCTTGGCGGCCACTTTTGTCATTTTATCGCAACCTTCGGCCAGCGATTTATCTGTGCGAAACACTGCGGCATCTGCCTGCATGGTGGTTTGCATTTCCATGCGCAGATCAGCCGTGGAAATGCCGCCATTTGCATGGCGCAGCCCATCAAACCGATCAAATGCAGCATCAACCGACGCCGCATTCAGGGTTGGATTAGAGGATTTGGGGTCAATGATTTCGCCAGCCTTGATGGCGGCAGCACGGCCAAACACAACCAAATCGATCAACGAGTTCGAGCCAAGACGATTGGCCCCATGCACAGAGGCACTGGCCGCTTCACCAACAGCCATCAAACCCGGCACAATCGCGTCAGGGTTTTTGGCGGTTGGGTTCAAGACTTCGCCCATGTAATTGGTCGGAATGCCGCCCATGTTATAGTGCACTGTCGGCAACACTGGAATGGGTTCTTTGGTTAGATCCACACCCGCAAAAATCCGTGCGCTCTCGGAAATACCAGGCAGGCGCAATGCCAAAGTTTCTGGCGGAAGGTGGTTCAAGTTCAAATGGATATGGTCCTTGTTTGGGCCCACCCCACGTCCTTCACGGATTTCCATCGTCATACAACGCGAAACAACGTCGCGGCTGGCTAGATCCTTGTAGGTTGGCGCATAGCGCTCCATGAACCGCTCACCTTCAGAGTTGGTCAGATAGCCGCCTTCGCCGCGCGCGCCCTCTGTGATCAGGCAACCAGCACCATAAATCCCTGTTGGGTGGAATTGAACGAATTCCATGTCCTGCAAAGGCAGCCCTTGGCGGGCAACCATACCGTTGCCATCGCCCGTGCAAGTGTGGGCCGATGTGGCACTGAAAAAGGCGCGACCATAGCCGCCAGTGGCCAGCACAACCATCTTGGCGTTGAACACATGCATGGTGCCGTCATCCAGCTTCCAGGCAACGACGCCCTGACATTGGCCGTCTTCGGACATGATCAGATCAGTGGCGAAATACTCGATATAGAATTCCGCACCCTGTTTTAGCGATTGGCCATAAAGCGTGTGCAGCATGGCGTGGCCGGTCCGGTCAGCAGCCGCACAAGTGCGCTGTACGGGGGGGCCTTCGCCAAATTCGGTGGTGTGACCACCAAAGGGACGCTGGTAAATCTTGCCTTCTTCGGTGCGCGAGAATGGCACGCCGTAGTGTTCCAATTCGTAAACCGCTTTGGGGGCTTCGCGCGCCAGATATTCCATCGCATCCGTGTCGCCCAACCAATCCGATCCCTTGACGGTATCGTAAAGGTGCCATTGCCAGTGGTCCGGCCCCATATTCGACAGGCTGGCAGCAATGCCACCCTGCGCCGCAACCGTATGGCTACGGGTTGGGAAAACCTTGGATACACAGGCGGTTTTCAGGCCTTGTTCGGCCATGCCCAAAGTGGCCCGCAGCCCAGCGCCGCCAGCCCCCACAACAATGACGTCGTAATCGTGGGTCTCATATTCATATGCAGCCATGTTATTTCTCCGGCTCAAGCACTAAAGGCAATTTTGGCAATGGCAAACGCGGCTATCACAGCGACGCCGCCCCAAAACAATTTATTTGCGATCAAAAGACCGATCCGTTTGCGATGACCGTGGATGTAATCCTCGATCACCACCTGCAGGCCCTGTTGTAGATGCATGCTCAACACGATGAAAAACATCACCGCAACCAGCGCGTGATAGGGATGCGCATAGGTTTGCAATATCACCGCATGATCCGCACCGAGGACACGGATGAACGGGAACAAAAACATCAGTGACAGCGGGATCAAGGCAATCGACGTGACCCGCTGCGACATCCAGTGGCCAACACCGCTATGGGATGACCCCAGCCCGTCAACGCGTTTACGATCAGTTATAAAAGACATTTCATTCCCCTCACATAGCCAAGACGATGCACAGCACCGTGGCAATCACCGACATCGCCGCAGCAATCCAACCCGAACGACGCACTGTTTTCATGCCCATGCCTTTGACGGCATCCCAGCGCAAATGGCGCAATCCGTTGAAAAAGTGGAACCAAAAAGCCCAGAGCGACGCGACAAGGATCAAAAGCCCGAACCATGATGTCATGAACCCATCAACCATCGCGAAATATTCAGCCCCTGTGGCTGCTGCCAAAAACCACCATGCGATCAGCACTGTGGCCAAGATCATGCCGATGCCGGTGATCCGGTTCAGAATCGACAGTATGGATGTGATCTGCGGACGGTAAATTTGCAAATGGGGTGAAAGCGGGCGATTGGCCGGATTTGCGGCTGCCCCCTGATTTTCAGTTGCCATCGTGTCTACCCTTTCAGGTTCAAATGCCTTTGCGTGGCACAAAATGCCAGCGCACGGCGTATCAATGCTCTACTTATCAATGATGAATAACGCCTTACCTCGGTCAAGTCACGCGATCTAACGTAATGTTAGCGCAAATATTTCCCCTAATATGGCGATTTTAGAGACTTGTGATCACACAAGACGTGCTGTGATCACAAATTTACCTTCCCGCAGCGCCACCGCGACTCAATTGGGGGCGTCCCGATACAAATCATCAATGTAATCCGTACAGAGCGTGATTTTTTCGCGCCCTGACGTATAGTAGGCGTAAAAATTACGGTCGCGCCCGCAACGCTTCACCGTGACCCGCAAACGTCTTGGCAGGTTGAATTTCTCGTTCACCCTTTTCACCTCGTCTTCAATCACTTGGGCCGCGTGAATTTGCAGCGAGGATCGGGCGCTTTCTGTAAAACTGATGGGTTTTCCGGTTTTTGCATCCTCTATGCGTTTGATCATCAAATCCCAACTGTTCTTAGCCAAGGCAAATTCATCTTCGCAAGCCTCGGCACGATCTTGTGGCAGTCCCATTTTTTCGGCGAACCCGGCACGGCGTTTGGCTGCGCGGCCATAGGTCAGACAAACGATGTTGTAATAGCGTTGCATGTCGGGGCCGTGCTCGTCCGCCCAATCCCATTCGTGACCTTTGCGGCGCATCTTGAGTGCATCCATTTCGAAACCACGCGCTGCGGCACGGTTGATCGCAATCGCCTCGTCCCCGTTAAACAGACGGTCCACCATGACCACGCTGAACACATCAGCTGCGTCTTCCTCTTGTCCTAAGACGGGCAGCTCCATGATGTCGATCAGCGCATGGGCCAATTCATGATAAAACGTCGAGATCAGGTTTCGTCGTACAAAGGCGAACCGCTGCGCGTCCAGCGGCGCGGCTTCAGGCTTGTCTTGTTTGTCACTGTTTTGTTGATGGGTTTGCGACAGTGTTTCCTTGACAACCTTATCGACTTGTTTGTTCACGTCACTGTCAGCCGTCGCCGCGATTGGCATAAACAAGGCGAGACAAAAAATAATACAGTTTTTCATACCCAGCATGATCGGCATCCCGCCAGAACTGTCAAGCACCGCAAACAGCACTGCACCTGGATTGATTTAGCCCAGCGACCCCGATAGATGTTGACTGTATTAACGCGAAAATGATTGAGATTGAACATGATACCATTGCAAAAACTCACCCTTCTCATGCTCACCGTGCTGGCCACGGCAACGGTCGCCGCACTGCTGATGGGAGGGTTCATGCCGCTGTTCAGCGTCGCCGGCGGCCTGTTGTTTCTGTATTATCTTGTGCTCTATTTCGGGATGCGGTTCGTCACGAATACGGCAAAAAATCCGTTCATTTACGGCTTTTGGGTTCTGTTCCTTGGCCCAATCGTCTTGACCCTTATAGATCCCGAAGCGGTCTTGAATTTCCTATTGCAAGGCATTCACCTAGACATGAAGTGACGCCACCCTACAGCGGCATCACTGCCCAATAGTCCAGATCCAGCAGCACGTCTGGCAGGTATTTCCCATCTTCCCCGCGCAACTCAAAGGCCGTTCCCTTGGTGGCCACGGTCCGCAACCGGATCAACCCAACGCCGGGCGCATTGGTTTCGGCGACGTCCAGAACCTCGGACCAGGCCCGCACCGTGTCGCCCGCAAAACAAGGGTTCGCGTGGGCACCTGCATTGATGCCAACCATCATCTGTGCATTGGCCAGCCCGTTAAAGCTCAGCGCGCGCGCCAGTGAAATGATATGGCCGCCATACATCAGGCGCTTGCCATCCGGCCGTGCTGTGGCGTCAAAATGCACCTTGGCGGTGTTTTGCCAAAGGCGCGTCGCGATCATGTGTTCGGCTTCCTCGATTGTCACGCCATCGACATGGTCTATCTGCTCGCCAACAGTGTAATCTTGCAACCGATGTGCTTCGCCCGCCTTGATGAAATCATAGTCGGTAAAATCCAATCCTTTGGGCAAGTTCACGCGGTCTACCGGCACAACCTTGGCCAATTCAGGGACAACAACATCGGGGGCGGGCGCGTCCAGATTGCGCTTCTTGACCATCACCCAGCGCACATATTCCAACACCGCCTCGCCGTGCTGGTTGGTGCCCGTGGTGCGCACCCAAACGACACCGTTCTTGCCGTTAGAGTTTTGTTTTAAACCAATCACTTGACTAGAAGATCGCAACGTGTCGCCAGCATAGACGGGCTTTAACCACCGCGCCTCGGCATAGCCCAAATTGGCCACTGCATTCAGCGAAATGTCCGGCACGGTTTTGCCAAACACCACGTGGAATGTGATCAAGTCGTCCATCGGGGACGCTGCCAGCCCGCTGGCCCGCGCAAATTCGTCCGATGACGCCAGCGCATGACGGGCTGGATACATCGCATGGTACAGCGCCCGTTCGCCACCCGACACCGTGCGTGGCACCGCATGCTCGATCACTTCATTCAACCGGTAGTCTTCAAAAAACCGTCCTGCGGTGGTTTTGCTCATTTACTGCGCTCCTAGTTTCAACTCGGGCGAATAGGCGACGTCGGCATCCTTGATCACCGCTTGGCCACAACGCATCACCCCATTGGCGTGATCAAAGGCATAGGTCGGATCGCCATAGAGCACCCAGCCCTTGCTCAGTGCCTCGGACACCTTGTGACAAAACGCTGCCGTGTCGTCTTCGGTCAACAGCCGGTATAACGTCATCCGTAAGTCCCCCGAAACGGGCTATAGCCCAGCCAAATATGCACCCCTGTGATAAGCGCATATAGAACCAGCGCAATAAGTGCGTTCTTTACGTCTTTTGAAAAAGGTCCGGCTTCGGGACGATCCCACGCCCCATCACCGCGATTTGCCAGCTGCATTTGTATCAAGGCCCAAACGGCCAACCCGCCAAACAACACCACTGAGGCACTGTCCCCATTCACCAGCAAATGCGCCACCGCCCAGATCACCAGGCCCCACATCATCGGATGGCGTACTTTGGACGCGACCCAGCCGCGCGAGGAACCCGCCCCCAACATAAACAGCGACAACACCATCAGCAGGTTGTTCGCATGACCCATGCCTGCCAACGGGGTATACACCGACGTGCTGTCGGCCATCCGGTACCCGAATATCATCATCACAACCGAGGCCAGCGTCAGCACCGCGACCAACCCCTTGCCCTTGTCGCCCATCGAGGCCCGCAAACCCGGCGTCACCCGTTTGAAAAAATGCGCAACCGCCCAAAGGACGACGCCTGCTATTAGTAGTGCCATATTCTATTCCTCCAGTGATGAAATCATATCGGCCTTAGCCAATGTTTGCCGCGCCGTCACAATATGCAGGTTCTCAACGATCTTACCATCCACGACAGCCACGCCCAAGCCTTTGGCTTCAGCCGCCTCAAAGGCCTCGATTTGACGCCGCGCAAGGTCCACCTCATCCGCACTCGGGGCAAAGGCCGCGTTGGTCACAGCCAATTGGGCCGGGTGAATCAGGGTTTTGCCGTCAAAGCCCAAATCACGGCCCTGCTCGCACTCAGTCAGTAACCCGTCTTCATCCTTGAAGGCGTTGTAAACCCCGTCAATCGCCACCACCCCATGACAGCGCGCTGCCAACAGGCACATCTGCAAGCTGGTCATCATAGGCAAACGGTCTGCACGAAAGCGGCAATTCAGATCCTTGGCCAGATCATTGGTGCCCATCACCATACCCATCAATTGAGGGTGCGCGGCGATTTCGGCCGCATTCAGTATACCCAGCGGTGTCTCCATCATCGCCCAAATCGGCACATCACCAACCAGTTTGGCCAAAGCATCCACATCAGCCGCACTGCCCACCTTAGGCAGCAAAACCGCATCTGCCCCGCTGACCGCTGCCGCATCGGCAACGCCCCACTCGGTGTCCAAAGCATTGATGCGCACAATCTTGAACCGTGTGCCGTAATCTTGCGTTAACGCCTCCGCCAGCAAATCCCGTGCCGCGGCTTTTTCCTCGACCGCCACTGCGTCTTCTAAATCAAAGATGATCGCATCCACCTTCAGACCACGGGCTTTTTCAAGCGCGCGCGCTTTGGATGCGGGGATGTATAAAACTGATCTATAGGGACGTGCTTGCTGTTCCATGATTCTGCCTCTTGGTAATAATCTTGCGCAGAAAGCAACATTTCAGCACCATTGAGCAACCCCTTATTGCCGTCGCCTCGGTTTCTTTTTTGCTCATATACCTCCATCGAAGGCATCTTGGCATTTTGACCCGCAGGGGCAAAATGCTTGGGGCGATGTGCGCAGCACAGCGCAATCCCTGAAACTTGCATTCATCTATCGTTAACCATCACGCCCCCAAAATTAACCATTTCTTGGGTGTTCCTAGCGCACATTAGACAAACAAAAGGAGGGCCACCCGAGGAAAGGTAAAAGACATGAACCGTAATTTGTTAACACTATCACTGGGCATCAGTGCAATCCTGCTCAGCACGCAATTCGCTTTCAGCCAAGGCGCAAACTGCGCCCAGCGCGAGGCCGTCGTCACCCGCTTGGCCCAGGCCTACGGCGAGACCCGTCAAAGCATGGGGCTGGCTGCCAACAATGCCGTGATCGAGGTTTTCGCATCGAATGAGACTGGCACATGGACCATCACGGTAACCACGTCAGATGGACGAACCTGCCTTGTGGCCTCGGGCCAAGCCTTTGAGGAACTGGCTGACCGCCTAATTCCTGAAAGCGAATCTGACGCTTAAGAATACCTGTCAAACCACTTGGGCACCTGCGATGGGCGCGCAGGTGTCCATGATACCGCTCACATTCAAACTCCCCGATTTGACGCGATCCCGAATGCCTGTTCAAATGCCTTGCGCGCAGGTTCAGGAATAGATAGTCAAACAGCGAAATTATCGGATCAGGAGATCACACAATGGCCAGAGCAAAAATTGCCCTAATCGGCGCCGGACAAATCGGCGGCACACTTGCCCACCTCGCAGCAATGAAAGAACTCGGCGACGTCGTCATGTTCGACATCGCCGACGGTGTGCCACAGGGCAAGTCCCTCGACATCGCCGAAGCGGGCCCATCCGAGGGCTTTGACGCCACCATGAAAGGCACCACCGATTACGCCGACATCGCCGACGCCGATGTGTGCATCGTGACCGCTGGTGTGGCCCGCAAACCCGGCATGAGCCGTGATGATCTGCTGGGCATCAACCTGAAAGTTATGAAATCCGTTGGCGAAGGCATCGCCAAGCACGCGCCTAATGCGTTTGTGATTTGCATCACCAACCCGCTGGACGCCATGGTTTGGGCTCTGCGCGAATTTTCCGGCCTGCCCCACGAAAAAGTCTGCGGCATGGCTGGCGTTTTGGACAGCGCCCGTTTCCGTCACTTCCTGTCACTGGAATTTGGCGTCTCGATGCGCGACGTCACTGCCTTCGTTCTGGGCGGCCACGGCGACACTATGGTGCCGTTGACACGTTACTCCACCGTTGGCGGCATCCCGCTGCCTGACATGGTGAAAATGGGCTGGACCACACAGGAAAAAATGGATGCAATCGTACAGCGCACCCGTGATGGCGGCGCTGAAATCGTTGGCCTGCTGAAAACTGGCTCCGCTTTCTACGCGCCCGCTACTTCCGCGATTGAAATGGCCGAAGCCTATCTGAAAGACCAAAAACGCGTGCTGCCATGTGCGGCCTATGTTGACGGCGCTCTTGGGCTTGACGGGTTTTACGTTGGCGTGCCGACCATCATTGGGGCTGGCGGCATCGAGCGCGTGATCGACATTGATCTATCCAAAGACGAGCAGAAAATGTTCGACAGCTCTGTGGAGGCGGTCAAAGGCTTGGTTGAAGCCTGTAAAGCGATTGATCCTTCCCTCGGCTAGGGTATTCCTGACTTGTAATTCGGAAAAAGGCATCCCATTTTGGTGGGGTGCCTTTTGTTTTATCAGGAGTAATTCCATGCGCTTAGCGCTTACACTCGCCACCACCCTTCTCGCAACGCCGCTCTTTGCCCAGTCCAGTGCCGATCTTGGCACCGACAGCTTGGCGCAGGCCACTGCACAATTTAGCGCCCTGCCCGACAAATCCCCCTCGGATCACTTCGCGCTTGGTGCGCTGCACTTTTTACGCGGGATCGAAAAAACCTTGCAAGTTCGCTGGGAATACAACGCTGCCCTGGATGATTTGGACATCCCTGTGATGCGCCTGCCCGTACCGCCAAACCCAGAGGCAAAACCTTTTAAGGCCGACCTTATTGCAGGTCTCTTCACCGAATTGCTCGCCGATATGGATGCCAGCCGCGCCGCCTTGGCGCAGGTCCCAGACGGGGCGAATGTCGCACTCAACGTCAACCTTGCTGATCTGTGGTTCGACATCAATATGAACAACAAACGCGACCTTGGCGAAGGTATTGTCGAGGTCGGCACTATCACCTTGATGGGGGGCGCCGACCTTGGCGATGCCGAGGGTCTGCCACCGATGGACATCCGTTTTGACACCCCCGACGTGGCATGGCTGACGGCCTATACCCACCTGCTGTCTGCGGCGGGTGAACTGGTGGTTGCGTTTGACCCGACCGAGGCGATTTCCTCGGTGATGAATGCCGTGCAAAAAATGGAAGATTTGCGCGGCGGCCCCTTGGTGCGCTCAGGCTTTGTCAGTCCAAACGAGACCCAATGGATTGATCAATTTGCAATGGCATACGGTTCCCTGAACCAACAACCGGATGCGACCCGCACCCGTGCGGCGCACGCACATCTGCTAAGCATGATTGCGGAAAACAAGACGTTCTGGACGGGGATCGAGGCCGAAACTGACAACGTCAATGAATGGATCCCCAACCCCAGCCAAACCGCAGCCCTTGGGTTCGAATTACACCCCGCGACAGGTATGGCGTGGCAGGTCGTTCTGGATGATGTTGAAGCCATGTTGAACGGCGAATTGCTTATCCCCTATTGGCGCATGGGCGGGGCCGGTGGTGTGAACCTGCAAAAACTGTTCACAGACCCACCGGTTTTTGACATCGTCACTTGGATACAGGGCCATGGTTTATTGCCCTATCTGGAGCGTGGCCCCATCATCACGGCCGACAGCATCAACCAATTCGAAGATATGACCGGCAGCGATATGATGTTGTTCTCACTCCTTTTCAACTGATCCAAGGAAGCAAAAACGAATCATCTCTTGATTTTGTGATCACACGCCCAATAAGTGTGATCACAAAGGCAAAAAATCCGGCCCATTCTGCGCAAAACTGCGAAAAACCGTTTCTTTACCCCTTTGCTTCATGCTTACTGGTTGGGAACATTAGACAATGATGGGACAGATCAGTGAACATTCATGAATACCAAGCCAAAGAACTTCTCCGCGCTTATGGCGCACCAGTTTCAGATGGCCGCGCCGTTCTAAAGGCCGAAGACGCCAAAACAGCCGCAGGTGCGCTGGACGGTCCGGTCTGGGTCGTTAAGGCACAAATCCATGCCGGTGGCCGCGGTAAGGGCTCTTTCAAAGAGGCCGACGCTGGCGATGCTGGCGGTGTACGTATCACCAAATCCGTGTCCGAGGCCGCCGAGGAAGCCAAGAAGATGCTGGGCCGCACGCTGGTCACGCATCAAACCGGTCCTATCGGCAAACAAGTCAACCGCATCTACATTGAGGATGGCGCTGCGATTGCGTCGGAATTCTATCTCGCGCTGCTGGTTGATCGCGCCACGTCCAGCGTGTCTTTCGTCTGCTCGACCGAGGGTGGCATGGACATCGAAGAAGTCGCCGCAGCAACGCCAGAAAAAATCCTGTCATTCTCGGTTGATCCAGCCACGGGGTACCAAGGTTTTCACGGCCGCCGCATCGCATTCGCGTTGGGTCTAGAGGGCAAGCAAGTCAAACAGTGTGTTGGCTTGATGGGCATTCTTTACAAACTTTTCATTGAAAAAGACGCCGAGATGCTGGAAATCAACCCACTGGTTGTGACCAATGATGGCGATTTGGTTTGTCTGGACGCCAAAATGGCATTTGACGGCAACGCCACCTACCGCCACCCCGATGTGGCCGCGTTGCGGGACGAAACCGAAGAAGATGCCAAAGAATTGGCCGCGTCCAAGTTCGATCTGAACTACATCGCGCTGGATGGCGAAATTGGCTGCATGGTCAACGGCGCCGGTTTGGCGATGGCGACAATGGACATCATCAAACTCTACGGCTCCTCCCCTGCCAACTTCTTGGATGTCGGCGGCGGCGCGACCACTGAAAAGGTGACCGAAGCGTTCAAAATCATCACCTCTGATCCCAACGTCAAAGGCATTTTGGTCAACATCTTTGGTGGCATCATGCGCTGCGATGTGATCGCCGAGGGTGTGATTTCTGCGGTCAAACAAGTTGGCCTAAAAGTGCCACTTGTTGTGCGTCTGGAAGGCACCAAAGTGGAAGAGGGCAAAGCGCTGATCAACAACTCCGGTCTGGACGTGATCGCGGCGGATAATTTGAGCGACGCTGCCGAGAAAATTGTTAAAGCTGTGAAGGGATAAGAGCAGATGG
>Ga0209633_10000593_pt1 | contig 41254 bp, 34 predicted proteins | sample Cruoilmetagenom1_FD_187290 | JGI IMG/M metagenome (GOLD analysis project Ga0209633, IMG submission 187290) | Oil polluted marine microbial communities from Coal Oil Point, Santa Barbara, California, USA - Sample 1 (SPAdes) (version 2) | ecosystem: Environmental > Aquatic > Marine > Oil seeps ...
GTATAGGCGTAAGCCCACTGCCGCGTCTGGCCGTTGGTGCTGTAGGGCACCGTGTGTGCGGTCAGATCGGTCTGCGTGCGCGTCAGCATATCGCTGCTGGTCGCATCGTAGGTGAACTCGGTCTTGATCCGCCCGGCCAGCTCGATCTTGGTGGCTTTGCGGAACGTCCCATGCCAGATGTACGTGGTCAGGCGCTCGTCCGGCCCGTCCGGGGTCTCATCCGCCTCGGTGACGCTGGTCGGCAGACCGCGGGCGTCGTTCACGATGGTCGTCACATTGCCCTCGCGGCCCGTGATCGTGCTCACATAGCCGTTCGTGTCGTACGCATAGGTCGAGTCCGAGGCAACACAGTTCGCGCTTGCAATGCCCTCAACCTGAGTCACACGGCGCCGGCCGGAGAGGGTCGTAAAATGGTACTTGGTATCCTTACCGAGCGCGTTGGTCACCGTCGCAACGTCGTTTACATCGTCATAGGTGATCGTCGTCAGATCGGCACCGCCCGCATGCTCGCTGGAGATCGCCCGCCGATCTGCATCGTACGCCCAGGTCGCGAACCGATTTCCGTTCTCGTCCGTGATGCCGGTCAGGGCCGCCCAAAACCGCGCATCTTCGTAATGGTATGTGACTTTTGGGTTGTCTGTTGTGACGCTGCTCGTCGAATCGGGATAGGTGACCGTTTTTAGGCGGGGGGTATAGCGATCATAGGCATAGTTATAGACCCTGCCGTCCGGCGCCGTCGCGGTCGCCAGGCGTCCATTCCAAGAGCCCGTATGGAACGTGAAGCTTATCGTTCGACCGAACGAATCGGAGACGCTTGTTAGCTGTCCGCTGGTGTAGGTCATCGTCTGGCGATAGCCGTTCACCGTCTCGGTCCACAGCAGCCCCCCCGTGTCACTGAAGCGATCGATGGTCCTGTCGACGTCGGAAAACAGCCACTCTGTGCCGCTGGCGGTCAGTGACGCATCGATCCCCGTGGGCGCGGTATAGACGCTGCCTACTTTAGTAAAGCGGATGACTTGACCGCTTGGACGATAAGCATCGATCCAACTTGGCGATGACCAGTTTCCGCCTGCCGGGACAAGCCCTCTGGCGAAAGTATGCCTCCAGCCCATTCCGAAGAAAGGAGATAGCCGGGTAGAACTTCCGTGAAAATAACGTGTGAATTCAAACGGAAATGGCCCCGCCGTACTGAAATCCGTCACGCGTTCGAACTTGTCGCCGCTCGCAAGGAGAACCGGATTCCCGGCCTTAGCAACCGGACCCACGCTCTTAACAACCGGGCAACTTTTGGGATCGTCGGTTCGATCCACAGGCACTCGGCAGCCTGTGTCCATGGTTACGTCAATAACCGACGGAGAACTGCAATGTGCACTGGTATAATCCCAGTAGATGTGCCACGGCCCTGCCGGAGGGTTAGTATAGAACTCAATTCCGCAGTTCAATCCCGCCCCAGTAGAAGTCTTTACCTCGCCCTTCCAAATTATATTGTCATCTGGCCCTCCCCGGAGCGCCTCCCAAGACTTGCAGGCGTCCGCGTACGTCGGACAGGCACCGCCTGGACAGCCTGCGTATCCGCTCCAACCTGACCAGTAAGCATTGGCAACCCGAGCCTGGCCCAGCACCGCTCCGGCTACGACTATGAAATAGAGTACGCCCAGGAGCAGGCTGCGAATTAGGCTGCGAGAATATGCCCAATTTCTTTGCGACCTGGTAAGTCTATCTGGGATCGTTTGATGCCGATCATCGGTAGTCGAGATTGTCTTCGGATCAAAAGCAGCGCGCATACGCTTTCCCCTTAGCTTACAAGTTTTCTCAAGCCCCGGCAGGGGCGTTGCAATTGGTCAATACGGCCGATGAAAACGTTAGGAACTGGGCAGGCTGACGGATCGAGAATTCACCGAAGCCCCCGGCGCGGGTAGAACGCGCGTGGAGGCTCCGGATCGAACTTTGTGGAATTGCGAAAGGCGGGTGACATGACTGGCTGTGACACCAGCTGCGATCAATCGGGCACAACACACCGGCGCATGAAATCCGTATGACAGCTATCGGTAGGGTATTACTTCCTGCAGCCCAGCCGAGCAAAACCGCACCCCCCAGTCTCGCGACAAACGTCGCTGCTGTTCTCAGTAACACTGTGGAAAAAGGAATCCGGTGTAAAAACTATGAAATAATTTTTACAAAATGCGCGCTCAGGTTGATGTTTTTATTGCAAGAGCCGCCACCCTTGACTCTCCCTTCCCGTGGGGAAACAACCTAGACTTCAATCGAGATTGCAGACAAGATTTATCCGCGTATACCCCCCCAACATTTATGCATACCTATTCTTAGTAGTATTTCTCCGACACATGTGTCGAAATCAGCGCGGCTCGCCAACACGCCGGAGTGTGTTATTCCAGCGGTAGCGAATCGGCACGACATGGGGGAGCGGGCATGACGGCATCTGCAGATGTGAATTCCGAGGACTACCGGCTGTGCCAGGCTCTTCTCGAACGCGGCAAGCTGGACCAGTCAAACTTCGACCGTGCCTGGCAATGGCATGAGAAGACCGATCAACCAATTGACCGAATTGTTGCGTCGCTCGGCCTGGTATCCGAGCGCGACATGGCTGAATTCCTGTCAGAGTTTCTCGCGACTCCATTGCTGAGCGGCGACGACTATCCCGCGGACGCCGTGCTTGATGACAGCGTAACCCTCACGTTTCTCAAGGAAACCTGCATTCTACCCATCGCCGAGAATGACGACGGAATGGTCTTGGCAATGGCGAATCCGCGTGACGAATTCACACGCCGCGCGATGGAGGTGAAATTCAAAAAGCCCATCGCCGTGCGAATTGCGGTGCCATCAGAATTGGAAGCCGCGATCGAAAGGCTCTATGGAGAAGGCAAGTCATCCTTGGCCGAGATCGTCGAAAACATCGATGATGTCGAACGCGAACTCGGTGACGACGCCGAGCGGCTGAAGAATCTCGCGAGCGAGGCGCCAGTTATCCGTCTCGTCAACCTGATTATCTCAAGATCCGTCGAGTCGCGAGCTTCGGACGTTCACATCGAACCGTTCGAGGACCGGCTGCGTGTGCGGTACCGGATCGACGGCCAATTGCAAGAGGTCGAATCGCCGCCCAGCCGGCTTCGCTTCGCCATCATCTCGCGCGTAAAGATCATGGCCCGTCTGGATATCGCCGAACGTCGGTTACCTCAGGACGGCCGCATAAACTTGGTCGTGCGCGGAAAGGAAATTGACCTGCGAGTCTCCACCGTACCGACAATGCATGGCGAGAGCGTTGTCCTACGCATTCTGGACAAAAGTGCCGGCGTTGGAGACTTCGGACAGCTTGGTTTCATCGGTAGTGACGTCGATCGCCTGATGGACATGTTCCGGAGCCCCAATGGAATCGTTCTCGTCACCGGCCCCACCGGAAGTGGGAAGACCACAACCCTGTACTCCGCGCTTACCACCCTAAACAGGGTCGACAGAAAGGTCGTGACGGTCGAGGATCCGGTCGAATACCAGCTCTACGGTGTCAACCAGATCCAGGTCAAACCGCAGATCGGGCTCGACTTTACGGCGATCCTGCGTTCGGTGCTTCGCCATGACCCAGACATCATCATGATTGGCGAAATCCGGGACCTGGAGACCGCACAGATCGCGGTCCAAGCCTCACTCACCGGACATCTCGTCCTTTCAACACTTCATACGAACTCCGCGGCCGCAACCATTTCCCGGCTGATCGACATGGGTGTCGAGGACTACCTGCTGGCCTCCACGTTGACAGGCGTCGTCGCCCAACGGCTCGTCGGGTTGCTGTGTTCCGATTGCAAGGAGCCATACCGCGCCCTTTCCGAGTTTGCCGAAGAATTGCAACTCGATCGGCTCGCCAATACGACCGACATCACTCTGTATCGCGCCAACGGGTGCGAAAAATGCTCCGGGTCGGGGTTTCGCGGCCGCATCTGTATCGCAGAGATCCTGACCATGAACGATACGATCCGGAGCCTGATCATGAAACAAACTGCCGCCCAACCCATTCACGACGAAGCCGTTCGCGCCGGCATGCGAACGATGTATGAGGACGGTCTTCGTAAGGCTCTCGATGGCATGACCTCGATAGAAGAAGTCATACGGGTCACGAGAGAGAACTGACCGTGACCCGTTACAATTACAAGGCTGCCGACCGACTCGGTGAAGTTGTGGAAGGCCAGCTCGAAGCTGCATCTGAAAGCGATGCCGCTCGGCGGCTTCAGGATTCCGGTTTGGTCCCTGTCTGGGCGGAAGCCGCCGGGACTTCTAGGTTGGCCAAATTCCTCTCGATCGAAGTGTTGCCCTCTCGGGGCGGCTTGTCCCACCGCGACGTCGCTGAGATCACGCGTCAGCTAACAACCTTGTTTGGCGCGGGAATAGAGCTTGAGAAGGCTTTGGAGATTGTCTCATCCCTTGGGCGGAAAAAGGATGTTCGGCAGACTCTGTCACGAATTCTCGATGATGTTCGGAGCGGGAGCACGCTGGCCGATGCTCTGAGTGGGGCAAACTACGGTTTTTCTCCGCTCTATGTCAGCCTTGTACGATCGGGCGAGGCGAGTGGATCGCTGGCAGCGGTCTTTTCCGGTCTTGCGGATTTCCTGGAGCAATCACAGAAAGTGCGGGAAGAGATCAAATCCGCGCTCGTTTATCCCGCCATTTTGCTGATCAGCGCCACGGCATCGATCATGCTCCTAATCGGTTTTGTGCTGCCACAATTCCGCCCGCTGTTCGAAGGTGCCGGCGAAAGATTGCCGCCGATGACACGATTCATCATGACGGCAGGAGACTTCATTGAGGCCTATTGGTGGGTTGGTGTCGCGGGCACCTGCGCTGCGGTCCTCCTGTTCCGCACCCTTCTCCGGTCGCCGCCGATCCGCGAAAGATGGGATTTGGGCCTTCTGCGTCTTCCCCTAGCGGGGACGTTCCTTGCAAAGAAAGAAACGTCGCGGCTGGCGCGAACGCTGGGCACACTTCTCATCAACGGCGTACCCGCGGTATCGGCGTTCGAGATCGCACGGGATACCGTGACGAACCGCGCTTACAGCGTGAGCCTCGTCGGGGTTTTCGACGGAATCAAGGCCGGTCGTCGGCTTTCCGAAGGTTTGGAGAGATTGACCTTTTTCCCTCAACTCGCGCGCCATCTGGTGCGTGTCGGAGAGGAAAGTGGGCAACTCGCCGCAATGCTCTTGAGAACGGCGGAGATCTATGACGAGGAAATCCGACGATCCGTTCAGCGTTTTATCTCGATGATGACGCCAGCCGTCACGCTTGTGTTGGGTGTTCTGGTCGGCGGTATTATTGTCTCAATCCTCATGGCAATTCTAAGCGTCAATGAGCTCGCATTTTGAAAAATCGGCACAACCCAGCGGAGCGTCTCATCCTAATTCGATGACGTTGGTACAGATGAAACGGGCCGACCGCGTTTCGAGCAATCGAGCGATCGATGGCTTTACACTTTTTGAACTGCTGCTCGTTCTGACCATTGTCGCGGTGCTGGCAAGCGTCGCTGTCGTCCGTATGCCATCGACCTCTTCATCGGCTCAATTGAAGGCGGGAGCACGTGAGGTCGCCGCGACCCTGCGACTGGCGCGCGGTCAAGCGGTTGCCGAGAACCGGGAAATCCGATTTCTCCTGAATGTTCAGAAAAGGTTGTATCGAATCGAAGACCGCAATTCGGCCCAACTTCCGCAGCACGTGAAATTGTCGATATATACGGCAGCCTCTGAATTAGTGCGTTCGGACGAAGGGGCAATTCGCTTTTTCTCGGACGGAAGTTCGACCGGCGGGCGAATCAACTTGCAGAATTCAACCAATGGCGAACCCGGAGTTACCGTTGCTGTCGACTGGTATACGGGGAGAGTCTCCGTTGACCAATAACGCGGCGGGAACTCGGCGTCATATATCTGGCTTCACGTTGCTCGAAGTCGTTGTTGCGCTGGCCATCATCGTTCTTGCCTTCGGTGCGATATATCAAACCTTGGGAATCGGGACAAGATCCCTCGGAGAGACCGAGGAGATAGCCTACGCGACGCTTCTAGCAGAATCTGAGATGGCATCGCTGGGTATCGAACGACCCTTGAGGGAAAGCACATCCGCGAAAACGACATCAGACGGGTACCTAGTACGGACCGAGGTGAAGTCGATTGAACCTTCAGAAGGAGCTGCGCCTACACGCTCTTCGTACAAAATATATGACGTAACGCTGACAATTGAATGGGGCGAGGGAACTCCTCCGCGTAGTGTTTCTTTTCGCACATTCCGAATCGCAGAGAGCAAATGAGATTGCGGGGCACGCCGCATCCGGAGTCCACTCGCCCCAACTCGTCGAACGCGGGGTTTACGCTCCTCGAACTCCTCGTCGCCCTGACCCTCTTGGGGTTGATATTCGCTGTATTGGCCGGCTCTGTCCGCTTCGGCACCACGGTTTGGGAACGAGGGACTGAAAAGACGGCAGAGACCGAGAATTTGCAACTCGTTCACCGCCTTCTTCGCAAGCAGATCGGGCAGATGCGGCCGGCGATCCTCCCTGACAAGCGTCGTATCCGAAAGCTTGCTATCGCCGGGCAACCGAACATGTTGACATTCGTCGCGCCGCCACCAGCGAAATTGGCAAAGCGCGGTGTTTATGAATTTCGCGTTTCGATCGACATGGAGTCGAGAAACCACCGTCTGGTCATCGCTTGGCGCCAGGTCAAACCGGACCTTTCCGATTTTTCCGATGCGGATCAGTTCGAGACACGGGTGCTAGTGGACAACATCGCAGATGGTCGAATTTCCTATTTCGGAAAAATTGGTGGGCAGGATACCCGGCAATGGCACGAACGTTGGGTAGACCAGGAAAACCTGCCACAGCTGGTGCGAATAAATCTGGATTACCCGCCTCGCGATTCTCGTAAATGGCCTCCTTTGATCATTGCGCTCCAGGCCCGTACGCCTCGGTAAAAAGCTTACGGCATTGCGCACCCCGAAAATGACCCGATCAGGACGCGTCAATCGCTACACGACGGAGATTGTAGAGGCTAGGACTGCTGACGCATTCCAGCGCGCACCGATGTCTTAGGGACCATCTCATCGCCGAAGAGTGCCAGCAGCAGCCAGGAAGTGGAATTGGCGCCCGATTTGGCGCGAATCCTGAATGAGTGGAAGCTTGTGGCACCCAAGTTGCGGCAGAAACAAACTAGGTGTCAGCCTGGGTGTTACGCTCTTCCCAGCACCCTTCGCCGATCTTGTCCTCGATCAGCTTGTCCCGGGCCGCCGCATCGGAGATACGCAGAAGCGCTTCGGCCAGCACCATTAGCGCGAGCCCCTTATTGGTCGAGAGGCCACAGTCCCGCAAGAGATCTTCCAAACCACCATTCGGTCCGGCACCCTGACGGGTCGCCTCGATGAGACGTGTCGCCATGTTGTCGATACGGACCTCCGCCTTAGCGGAAGCTCCGATTCCTTCAAGAGGCGATGGAGAAGATGCACGTCGTCCGGCGCATAGGTCGCGGAAAACGGGAGCGACTTTCTTGGCTGGGAGATCGGTAGATTCTGCATGACCAATCCTTACTGGAATGATCACTACGATATGGAATTCTCTATATTATGTCTTATGCATTTTTTGGCTATTTACAGTGATAATCGTGGCAGCAGTAGAGATGTCCGAAAATTGTGCAACTAGACCGGATAGATCGCAAGATCCTGACAGTGCTTCAGGAGGACGATCGGACAACCAATCTCGATCTGGCTGAAAGAGTTGGGCTTTCGCCGACCGCTGCTGCTGAGCGGGTCAAGCGCTTGACCCGGGATGGCTATATCGAGGGCTATACAGCACGTCTTTCACCCGCGAAGCTGGGACACGGTCTGCTTGTCTTCGTCGAAATGAAGCTCGATCGTACGACACCGGACATATTCGACGCCTTCGCCAGGGCAGCGCTGCGATCACCGGAAGTGATGGAATGCCACATGGTAGCCAGCGGCTTCAATTATTTGGTCAAGACCCGCGTGGAGGACATGACGGCCTACCGCCGGTTCCTGGCCGACGTCACGCTAGCCCTCCCTGGCGTCCGGGAAACAAACACTTACGCCGTGATGGAAGAGGTGAAGTCAACTATTCGGATCCCGATCTCGAGGATGGCATAGATTCGGCCTTGCGATGTGATTCAACGCCTCCGGCGAATACGGCACGGTCCTGCGGTTGTGGGAGAGATTGGGATACAAGCGACCTAGCATGTCCCATACATCTGCTGCACGTCGGCATAACGCGGATGCGACGTCAGATTATCAGGACCGATCACCAAGAGAGGATATTGATCACGTTTTTTCCCGGAACCACTCCAATGAGAGGCGAAGAAAAACAGGGGGTGCTTCTCCGGATAGCATGAGCCCTCTAGAAAAATTTTTAAATTCGAAATCCGCCCCGCATACTACGCGTTGCCTCTTGCACGATTGCAGCACAGACAGCCCCCTCCGCGCTCTAACCCCAGAGCCCTCTCAGCGATCAGACCAATATTGCCTTGATTTCAAAATCTTGCTGGCGCAAAACCATGAATCATGTCCTCAGATGATTCTCCGATTCTCGGACTCGCTTCGATGCCTGCGGCGCGCCGTGCCGAATTCATGAAGCGTCGTCGATCGTTCGACGAACAAAAGGTAAATATCAAACTGGTCGAAGATCTCCGCCAGGATGGCTGGGAACCATTCAACGAATTGAAGACCGGAATCAAGGTTCGGCGGAAGAAATCGATCGACGAGATTCTGGAGAGCCGATTCTGGTCTATTCTCTACTGGCTCGGCTATGAATATCTAAACATTGGTCGAAAATTTACACTGCCAATTTCTGACTGCGGAAAGAATCTGACTAAGCAAATCGACGTACTTGGAATCGACGCTGAGACTGTAGTTGTCGCTGAATGCAAGGCTTCGTCGAAAGTGTCTCAACGCAGCCTTCAGAAGGACATCAACGAACTTGCCGGACTCCAGAAACCCATTGCAAATGCTCTTCGTCGCGCATTCGGTGCGGGCTTCAAACCAAAAATTATTTGGATTTTCGTGACGGAGAACATCCGCTGGTCTGATCCGGACTTGGCCAGGGCATCCACAGCCAACATCCATGTGCTTCAGGCCCGAGAGCTATCTTACTTTGAGGAGATGGCCAAGAAGGTGGGACGAGCCGCAAGGTACCAATTCCATGCTGAATTCTTAGGCGGGAAAAAAATCCCAGCGTTTGAGGGACGACAGCTCCTCGCCACTCGGACCAAGCTCGGTGGGCACACGGTGTTTCTGTTCTCAGCTCGCCCAGTTGATATCCTCAGGATTGCATTCGTCAATCACCGCGACCTACGCGACCCGACCGGAGCGCCAACATACCAGCGGATGGTGAAGCCCGGGCGCCTAAAGGCTATTGGCGAGTTTCTTAATGCTGGTGGCTACTTCCCGAATACAGTCCTACTAAATTTTCATAGCAGGCCTCGTTTTGATCGGTTGAGTTCAGACGCCGTGTCGGACATGCAATTTGGTCAGCTAACTCTGCCAGATCGATACAAGAGTGCTTGGGTGGTTGACGGTCAGCATCGTCTATACGGCTGTACATCTGCTAGAAATCTCGACGATCTTCCGAACCTCTTCTTCCTAGCATTCGCGGACCTTTCGAGTGCGGAGGAGGCAAACCTATTCACAACAATCAACAATGAGCAGCAGAGGGTTTCCAGAAAGTTACTCGCGGAGTTGGACGGCGAGCTGAAGTGGGATTCTGAGAACCCGCACGAACGACTGGCAGCGATAGCGTCGCGCGCAGTTGATTTTTTGAATATGGAAAGCCATGGCCCCTTCGAGGAAAAAGTTGTGGGCCCGGGGTTGAGATCGAGCAATGAGCGCCCAATCGATCTACCTCAGTTTCGTCAGGCAATTATCGCTTCGCAACTCATAGGCCATGTCGGGCCTAGGACCAAGAACATCGTCCCCGGCCCGTGCTGGGATAACAATCAAAAGCGTACTCTGGAGCGTCTTGTGTCGCTGCTCAGTTGGTACTTTTCACTTGTGCGCGACGCAAACATATCCCGTTGGGAAGGGGGAAAGGCCCACAAACTGTGCACGAACTTCGGAGCCGCCGGTCATACACGTCTTCTTGGCGAGTTAATCAAGTACGTCGGGCTGCGGGACCGACTTTCAACCAATGAGTTAGAGCTATCGATATTACAAGAAGAAATATTGCCTCTAGTTCAGCCTGTCATCGACTACATTTCGACCACGCCGGAGGAGGAGTTCAAAGTTACGTTCACCGTACCCTTCGGCAGCAGCGGCCCTAAGAACTATTTTTTCATTCTCGTAAAATTTATTCGCAAGCAGCTTCCTGACTGGGTTCCTCCAGGATTTGAGGAATATGTTCAGCAACTGACTCAGGAACAAGTCAGACTAGCGGACGAAAGGGTTAAATGGATCCAAGCCGAGACGCAGGCCTTTGTTATCACGAAACTAAAGGAGAAGCTTTCTGACAGATTTTTCGACGTCGGCGTGCCGAAAACCATCTATGTGAAGGCGCACCAGAAACGGTCCGATGACCCAGCGGAAGGCCGAGGAAAAACCCTTGTGTACTGCGCCCCGGAATTCCGGAGACACATTGCTCAAGTTGCTGTGCTATAAGAATTGTACCGTATTTATCTAGCTGATCTATTGGTCGGTAGATCTTTCCGTCGAACAATTGACAACCCGCCCGCTCCGGACTCCTCCACCATGCGTCGTGTCCTGGAATGTCACGGCAGTATCACGAGCGTCTCGCGGCCGCTACTGGCTTCGCTGGGGCGAAGCACGGTGCTCGCGCACCGCCCACGTTGAGGCCCCCGGGGCACCTCGCAATACCAGCCGCAATATGGTTGCACAAGCCGTTCGAACAGAGAGCGCCTCCAATCAAGTGATGCTCGACAGAAAGATGAAGCCTAGGGCATCACTTACCTGACCCAGTCATTTGATCTCTGCACGTGCACAGACTACGTAACGGACCGGACTGGCACCGGTCGACTGGATCCTCTGAAGTTTGATGAACTCGGGGGAGCAGGTGAAGCGATCGCTTGCGTTAACGCAAACGAGATAGGCATTTTCCGACGGGCATTTTCCGGACACTACGCGGACACGAAAAAGCCTCCCTTGCGGGAGGCTTTGTAAGTTATTGATATTTGGTTGCGGGGGCACGCAACCAACGATATCAGCAGAGCCTTTTCCAAGCAGCGGCATAGTGATCAAACGTCATCCAACCTTGCTTCTCGGAGTGTCTAACTCACACCCGATCTTAATGGCACTGGCTACTCTCGCGAACACTGGACTCGGCTGTTCAGGCCAATAAGAGCGCCTAATGAGAACACCTGAGTTCAGGCTTATGATACCTCTAGTGATTAAATAAAATCAAAAGGTTAGGCCATGAATATCAAACCAATGTCAAAACTAGCGGGTTAGCGCTAGGTGGCCGGAGATGGGCCATCCTGCTGCCGACCTTTTGATCCCGCGTTCAAGGACCAAATCAGGGGCCCATAATCAACTAAATCAACAGGGCCTTTTCTAGGCAGCGGCATGGCGATCCAAAATTCCGACAACGGCGAAGAGCGTGCTGTTGTCGGGATCTGTCAGCATGTCATCGGACGGCCACGTTATCCTGATGCCACATCTAGGTAGCAAGGACATCAACTGGATTGTGATAGGATTCACCCAGACTTTCAGCAACCGACCGGTGTGTAACCCGACCGCCATGGACGTTAAGTCCGGCTGCCAAATGCAAGTCTTCCCGAAGCCGCCCAAGTCCCTTGTCCGCTAGTGCCAAGCCAAAAGGCAGCGTCGCATTGTTAAGTGCCTCCGAGGAGGTCAAAGGCACGGCACCAGGCATGTTTGCTACACAGTAATGAATGATGCCGTCGACCTCATAGGTTGGGCTCTCATAGCCAGTTGGACGAGAGGTTTCGAAGCAGCCGCCCTGGTCGATCGCGACATCGACCAACACTGCACCAGGTTTCATCCTGGTGAGCATTTCTTTGGTTACTAACTTCGGTGCGCTCGCGCCCGGGATCAGCACAGCACCGATAACGGCATCGGCCGAGGTCACCTCTTCTTCAATGGTGTCGAGCGTCGAATATCGCGTCTTTACGCGGCTCTGAAACAAATCATCAAGCTGGCGCAAGCGCGATAAGGATCGATCAATTATCGTAACATCCGCTCCTAGGCCCATAGCCATCCGGGCGGCGTTGGCCCCAACGACGCCGCCGCCAATCACCACGACCTTTGCAGGCGCAACTCCCGGGACACCAGCGAGCAAGAGACCACGTCCGCCCTCTGTCTTCCGTAGCGATTCCCCAGCTGCCTGAATGGCGAGCCGGCCGGCGACCTCGCTCATGGGCGCGAGAAGTGGCAAACCACCAACATCATCTGTCACGGTCTCATAGGCAATGGCGGTGCATCCCGCCTTCATTAGTGCCTTTGCCTGATTAGGATCGGGAGCCAAGTGCAGGTAGGTGAATAGAATTTGGCCGTCACGTAATAGTGACCATTCCTCGGGTTGAGGTTCCTTGACCTTGACGATCATGGCGGCGCCGGCGTAGAGGCTGGCAGCATCGTCGACGATTTCAGCGCCAGCCTCGACATAACGGTCGTCTGAAGCACCGATTCCGCTTCCAGCGCCGGATTGCACAAACACCTGGTGACCATGCGTCACGTATTCACGAGCAGCGCCCGGGGTAAGACCCACACGAAATTCATTACTCTTGATCTCTTTCGGCACTCCTACGTGCATATTACTCTCCGATCGGCAAAAGACTGATAACGACTTCACTTTAAAGAAAACGGCCCGACACTCTCGGCCGGGCCCAGTTTACAGGGAGGTATGTAACAGCAGCCAGGCCATCTAGTCGATTTTGAGGATTTACCTATGTCACTATGTCACCATGACAAATGCATTTGATCTCCAGGCACCCATCGAGACTTCACGTACATTCCAATTACCGGTGCAACGCGACCAATAATCCAGATTTCAGCGTCGTCGGTTTGTCGCGATCACAAATGCAGTCAATTCCCGCCGATCCGAAAACGTAAGCTGAACCCGATGAAGACGAGGCACGAAAAATTCGCGCCAAAAACTCCGGTGTTTTCAATCTACAAATGGGCAGGGCTAATGCAGTCTGTGGGGGAGTGCGGAAGTGGGCCCAACTTCAAGCGACATGAGCGCGGTTTCAAGCTGAGCGCCACCTCTGATGTTTTCTGCCATTCAGAGTAAGGTATAAGCCATTGGAAAAGCTTATTATTGAAGTTCGTGGCAACGAATATGCTGATCGCCAGCTGAACCAAAATGTGCCTTGGAGCAGTTCAGAAATTGCCAAAGACTCTGCCGAGTGCAGGGAGGCTGGTGCCGCAATCTATCACTATCATGCACGAAATGCTGATGGATCGCCATCTCTCGAAAACGACGAGTACGCAGATTCTGCCAGGGGCATACGCAAAAATAGCGATATTCTGATTCATCCAACGCTCGGCTTTGTTGCCCATGCTGGGACTGAGGAAGATCGATTAAGTCATATCGTGGCGTTGTCGAAATCCGATGATACATTTCCAGATTTTGCTCCGATTGATCTGGGCAGCACCAATGTCGATCTATTCGATACCAAGCTTGGCAGCTATCAAACCAAAGATCGTGTTTATACCAACAGCACGGCAACCCTGGAGTATTTTGCGAAGCGAATTCCAGAACTCGGAGTGCGACCGTACTTTGTCTCTTGGAATATCGGGTTTAGTCGACTGTTCGGCGACTTTTTGAATTTTGGTATAATTGCGGAAACCGCTTTTGTAGCATTTTGTATGACGGAAGACTTCATGCATTGTGGCCATCCCGGTACCGTCAAAGGCCTAATGGCGCACCTGGATTTTCTTCCTTCTGGACGTAAAATCGAGTGGTCAGCTTATGTCGAAGGAAGCAACCTGTTCCGGCTGGCAAGTACCATTATTGCCGAAGGTGGCCACATTTCAATTGGATTGGGCGACTACCCTTACCTTGAACTTGGCACACCGACCAATGCAGAACTGGTGACACAAATCGCACACTTTGCCCGTTTATGCGGTCGTGAAGTGGCTACACCACAAGAGGCTCGCGGAATTCTGGGCTTGCCCAGTCAGAACCATGTTTTACTCGGCACGACAAATTAAAAGCTGTAACCACAATGTCTACAATCAATGCAAAATACTTAGTCGAGTCAGCTCTTGATTTGAGAGAGGTTGCTGAACTCATCGTCGGAGAACAATCGACAGGTACGTTTATTCGTGTTGCATCTGAAAATGATGAAATTCGAGCCCGAAGTCGCGGTCAAGTTGTGTCCGTTAAACAGACAGGTACCGTTGAAAACCCCTCATTGCCTAGCGAATTCAACATTCGCCACGAGATTAAAGGTCCGTTTAATCAAGGGGAGGTTCAGATCGGGTTTCCCGCACCTAATGTCTCGGCAAACCTGCCCACTCTTATGGCTACAATCGCTGGAAATATTTTCGAACTAGGACAACTCACTGGCATTCGATTGTTGGATTTCGATATAGACGCCGACTATTCCAGACAATTTGCGAGCCCACATTTCAGTGTGGCGGGAACGAGAAAACTATCTGGTGTCGAAGACAGGCCAATTTTGGGTACGATTGTTAAACCCAATCTTGGAATGACACCAGACGAGACGGCAGAAATTGTCGCATCTTTATGCAAAGCGGGGCTCGATTTCATCAAAGATGACGAAGTCTTAGCAAACCCAACATTCTGTTCTTTTGATAATCGTACTAAAGCTGTGATGCGTGTGATCAATGATCATGCGCAGGCAACTGGCAAAAAGGTGATGTACGCGTTCAATATCACGGATGAATTCGACACCATGCGTCGCAACGCGGAGCTTATCCGGAGCTTGGGCGGCACGTGCGCCATGGTTAGCCTAAACTGGGTCGGCTATTCCAGCGTCCAGACTTTGTCGAAAGATATTGAACTGCCCATTCATGGGCACAGAAACGGGTTTGCTGCGATGTCTCGAAACTCTTTTTTGGGTATGTCGGGTTCAGTCTACGCCAAATCTTGGCGGTTGGCTGGAGTGGACCACTTACATGTGAACGGTCTGCAGAGCAAATTTTGGGAACCCAATTCCTCTGTAATTGAGACCGCACGAGCGTGCGTTTCTCGTTTGGGAGAATGCTCTCCTTCTGTACCCGTTTTTTCTTCTGGCCAGTGGGCCGGACTCTTGCCAGAGACAGTCAAGAGCTTTGGCTCTGGTGATTTCATGTTCCTCGCAGGTGGCGGAATAATCGGACACCCGGACGGGATCGCATCGGGTGTTGAAAGCGTGAAACAGGCGTGGGTAGCAGCTCGCGATGGAATTGAACTCACAGATCATTCAGCGGCAAACCCTGAATTGTGCCGCGCTATAGAAACTTTTGGTGGGATCTAAGAATGAGCGCCGCAGATATCCGTTTGGCATTTGTAGGCGACGATTTTACAGGTTCCATCGATACTATGGAAACACTGAACTCGTTCGGAATTTCCACAGTGTTGTTTCTAGATGTTCCAGACGCTGCACTTGTCGCAAGATTTGGGAAACCTGGTGCAATTGGAATTGCCACTGAAGCTAGGGCGATGTCTCCGTCAGAAATGGACAACGTTTTGCCGAAGATATTGGCAGACCTTATCAACACTGGTGCGCCAGTTATTCATTACAAGATTTGCTCGACCTTCGATAGCTCTCGCCATTCAGGAAGTATAGGTCATGTTTTGAGTCTTGCATCAACGATTTTCGATGTCGACCGACGATGGATTGTTTTGGGTCAGCCGAATTTAGGCAGGTACGGTGTTTTTGGTACTCTGTTTGCTCGGATGGGAACAGATGGGGATGTTTACCGAATAGACAGACATCCGTCGATGTCTCGGCATCCAATAACGCCGATGCACGAAGCCGATATACCTAAGCATATTCAAATGCAGGCAGATGTTGATATTGGCGTGATCAACTATTTGTCACTGCGATCGGGCAAGCAGCGTATCGACGATTGTCTTTTGGCACTCAAAACCGAATCTCGCGATGCTATTCTCCTGGATGTAGCAGATGATGATTGCCTAAACCCCATTGGGAATTTAATTGGAGAAAGTGCTCGGGAAGGAAACCCGGCTTTCGTCATTGGCCCGTCAAGTGTCGAACAAGCTATGGCAACGTATTGGGAGCAAGGAGACCCTCCTCCGTCCAAAAAAACAGGCAGAACCTCACAGTCTGGGTTTGCTGGAGTTGAGAGGCTTTTAGCGGTTTCTGGTAGCGCTTCTCCAATAACAGCTGAGCAGATTGATCACGCTGTTTCGCAGGGTTTTACTGAAATTGCAGTCAACCCGGTGGATTTAATACGACGATCCCAAGATTTGACCGTCAACACGTCTGTCATTCAGCAAATTCAGAAGGCATTCAAAGCCGGTAACTCGGTTATTCTGCACACATGCAAGGGACCTGCTGACAGCCGTTTGGTAGAGTTGGCCGAATTTTTGTCTGAGACCAGTGATAGCGTTGAGGCTGCGGCCCTAGAAGCTGGCACTTCAACCGCTAAAGCAATGGCAAAGTTTATCAATGAATTGCTATTGGCGGTCCCCGTTGAGCGACTTTGTTTGGCTGGCGGAGATTTTTCAAGCGCCATAGCGCGTAATATGAAACTTTCCGCTCTTTCGGTAATAAGCCTCATTTCGCCCGGCGTTTCATTGTGTATTGCCCATTCAGAAAACCCTGTTGTCGACGGTTTGGAACTGGCTCTTAAAGGCGGGCAAATGGGCAAATTGAACTACTTTTCTAAGGTTCGAGACGGACTCGAAAAACAAACCGGATCGTAAGTATGCTTGAAAACACAGTTTTGAACGACCCGAACGCTAAAGGACGAAAAGATGAATATTCAACCTGATGTACATCGTAGAGACTACACCCAAATTGCTGACCGCTTACTACCAGGCGGAGGTCTCGGTGGTTACGTCCTCCCAGATGATGTGCGTTTTACGGTCCGCTCAGGACATGGTGGAAGACTGACATCGACCGATGGCCGTGAATATGTTGATTTCGTTTGTGGGTCAGGAGCGAACATTATCGCTCATGATAATCCTGCCGTCATTGATGCTGTCAAAGCACGGGTCGGGCAAGGCATGCACTTTTTTGGGGTCATGAACGATGCTGCGGTAGAGTTTGCAGAAGTATTGGTGGACGCCATACCGTGCGCTGAACGCATTATTTATACAACAACAGGTTCCGAAGCCACTTCGTATGCGATGCGTATCGCGCGCGCAGTGACTGGCAAGCAGAAAATTCTCAAATTCGAAGGTGCTTATCACGGAAATCAAGATACTGCTGGCTTCTCCCAGTTCCCTACTAAAGCTTCAAACTACCCCATGCCATCTGCGGATTTCGGCGGGGTTCCTCATGTATTGCAGGGCACCATGCTCGTAACGCCCTATAATGATCTAGATGCATTGGAAAGCATTCTCTTTGAATATGCGGACGACATCGCTGCAATCATTGTAGAACCGGTACAACGCATTATTTTTCCAAAACCCGGCTTTCTAAAAGGCCTGCGTAAGCTAGCCGACAAATATGGCGTGCTTCTCATTTTTGATGAAGTTGTCACAGGTTTCCGTCTTAGTTTGGGTGGTGGTCAAGAATACTTCGGCGTTCAACCAGACTTAGCCTGCTACGGAAAAATCATGGGGGGTGGGCTTCCACTCGGATGTGTGGCGGGCTGTTCGGATTTAATTGATGCCACCAACCCTAAACGTAAAGGGCAACCCGAATATGCCTATGTGACGGGCAATATGCATGGTGATCCGATTGGAGCCGTTGCAGGTCTTGAGACCGTTCGCGTCCTAAACCAACCTGGCTTTTACGAAGATCTTCATGCACGGGCGGATCGTTTTCGTGAAGCCGTTCAGTCGGTGTTAAATCGTCATGATCTTCCCGCTATTGTTGTAGGTGAAGCCTCTTTTTGGCAAATTCTGTTTGCTGATAGTGCTCCAAAGAATGTTTTGGATGTCTTAGCTTCAGACCTTACTCGCTCCACTAGTTTAGATCTTGAGTGGCTGAGAAACGACATTTACGTCATACCTAGTGCTAGACGATTCTTTTCTTCCGCTCACACCAATGCCGATGAGGAGAAAGCACTCGAAGCCTTAGATATCGCGTGTTCAAATTTTGAATAGATTTTGAGCACGCAAACAAACTCATAGGTATTGATGTAGGATACGTTATGAATGACTACATTAGCCGACTTCAAAGGCGGGAAGTCTTTATGAGTTAGGTCCAAACAAATGAACACAAAGCTAGAACTTAAACATTACAGACTGATTGAAGCGATGTCTCGCTTTGGAAGCTTGGCGTCGTGCGCATCTGAACTATTTTTAACGCAATCAGCGTTGAGCCACCAATTACGCGAGATGGAACGGCGGCTCGGGTACCGTCTGGTGGATCGCAATGGTAATGTCTTGTCGCTGAATGAAGCCGGGTTGCGCCTTCTTAGAACAGCAAACGCAATTCTCCCTGAGGTGGAACGCGCTGAACAGGACTGTAGTTTAATTGCACGAGGAATGGCTGGACGAGTTGTGATTTCAACAGAAAGTCCGAGATTTTTTCGGAGACTGCCTGAAATTCTCACAAATTTTCACAACGAATTTCCCAGCGTTCCCCTGAATATTGCGATCAATGGCAATAGGAAGCCGGTTACGTCATTACGTAATCACGCAATCGATTTGGCCATCATATCCACCGTTTTCGTTGAGTTTCCCGTGCATATTCAGCCGCTTTACGAGGAAGACTGGATCGTCATCATGCCTACCGATCATCCAATGCGCAATGCGGGCTATTTTCCAATTCAGGCATTCGCAGATGAAAACCTCATCACCTATGCCACGGATCCGGAAAACAATTATGTATTGCGGGAAATCATATTAGCTCATGGTGTAACGCCGAAGTCACTGACACAGATAGAGGTCACCGAAGGTATAGTTGAGCTGGTGAAAGGAGGGCATGGGGTTGCTGTAATGGCTGAGTGGACTTGCAGGAACGAAATTGATGCCGGACAGCTACAATCCTGCCCGCTGACAGAAATTGGTACTCGGCGCTCATGGAATGCTGTGACCCGGGCAGAAGATCAGGACGGTGGTCCTATTCAAATTTTTACAGACTATCTGGTCAAGTCATTCGAAGCGTTGCGCTCGGAACAAGAGGCGCGAGCATTTACGACAACGGAAATTTAAGACTGATGAGCACAGGACTGATTGCGTCACACTTCACCCCCGAACGTGGCCCCAAATCTCCATTCCGTCGCCAGAGGCAGAGAAAATCCCGATAAATATGGTTTTTGGAGCGGGCACTACGTTGAATAGAGATCTTTCCGTGATGGCGAGCTGTGAGAGTTAGAAAGCAAGAAATGACATTGGCGACCGACATTTACGATCTTCAGAATAAAGCGCGCCGCCGGGTGCCGACAATGTTTTACGATTATGCCAATTCTGGCTCATGGACGGAAGGCACATACCGCGACAACACCGATGCCTTCTCAAATTACAAGTTGCGCCAACGTGTGGCCGTGAATATCGATGAGAGGTCGGTTAAAACCAAAATGATCGGCCAGGATGTTGCTATGCCAGTGGCGCTTGCTCCAGTGGGCCTGACGGGCATGCAACACGCTGACGGTGAAATTGCCGCAGCTCGTGCTGCTGAGAAATTCGGTATTCCATATACCCTGTCCACCATGAGTATCTGCTCGATCGAGGCGGTTGCCGAAGCGACGACGAAACCATTCTGGTATCAGCTTTATGTCATGCGTGACCGCGGTTTTGTAGAGGACATGCTCAATCGTGCCAAGACGGCGGGTTGTTCAGCACTGGTGCTGACACTTGATTTGCAGGTTCTGGCGCAACGGCACAAGGACATCAAGAACGGCCTCTCTGCTCCGCCCAAGCCGACAATCAAATCTGTTCTCAATCTCATGACCAAACCGCGATGGTGCCTCGAGATGCTCGGCTCTAAAAACCGCACGTTTGGCAATATTGTCGGCCACGCATCTGGTGTCACCAACATGACATCACTGAGCGAGTGGACGGAAAAACAATTCGATCCAACCCTTGATTGGAGCTCCATAGAATGGGTCAAGAAGCGTTGGGATCGCCAGCTGATCCTCAAAGGTATCAACGATGTGGAAGATGCGAAAATCGCGGCCGATATTGGTGCTGACGCCATCATCGTTTCAAACCATGGCGGTCGCCAACTTGATGGTGCAGCGGCATCCATCGATATGCTTTCCGCCATCGTCGATGCCGTCGGCGACCGCGTTGAAATTCATCTCGATTCCGGCATTCGCTCCGGCCAAGATGTGTTTAAGGCCATCGCCATGGGAGCCAAATCGACCTTTATTGGCAGAGCATATATCTACGGGCTTGGCGCCGACGGCGAAGCCGGTGTTATCCAGGCGCTGCAGATCATCCATAAAGAGCTCGACTTGACTATGGCATTGTGCGGAGAGACGGATATCGAAAACGTTGGTCGCCACAATTTGCTGGGACATTCCGTCGGCTGGCCCAAGATTGCGTAAATGTCTTCTGCCGCTGTGCTTCATGCACGAAAGAAAGATTTATTGGAATTGTGAAGGCTTAAGTTCCCCCGACGCCAATGGGTCCCTGCGGGCCTACACCTGAACCCCAGGTGTGTAACCCATCGATGCATTACGCCTCTCCAGATTGCAGCAACGTGCCTATCAACGGAAAGGACTTCACCCCCCAGCAATTAGTTAGCTTAGCTGGTTCTCCTGCCGTGAGGTATTATCAAGCTGCGCCGCGGCCGATGCAATTTGCGTGACCGAAAAGGCCGCGACGACTGATCCGGCCCGCGCTCATCCGGCAGCATGGACCGCTTCTCCGCCGCCCGCGCATACCTATGTGAAAGCAGCTCGGTCGATCTCGATCAGTCGATGCCCAAGAAAAGCCGGGGCAAATATAGGCTCAGGTCCGGCAGGTAGGTGACGATGATTACGGCCGGAAGGTGGCCGAACAGGATAAAACGCATAGTCGGGCCAATGTAGTGGTTAAGCGATTGGTTCCCCACCGCACCGGCCATGTAGAGGAGTGGCGCGCAAGGCGGTGTGATATTCCCGAGCCCGAGGTTTACACCTACGATCGCCGCGAAATGAATGGGGTGAATGCCAAACTTGACGACCACCGGCATCAAAAGGATGGCGGCCAGGATACTACCCGAAATATCATCCACTAGCATCCCGATGAGGACTAATAAGACATTGATCATCAATAAGAGCACGTACTTGTTCTCGGAGATATTGATGAGGAGGTTGGTCAACGTCGCAGGGACCTGCTCCAGCACCATCGCGCGGCTCATGATGAGCAGGAAGAACAGGACAGTGATGATGGCGCCTGTGTTGAGGGCACCTCGTATGATCGCCTGAGCCGTCGTGCGCAAAGTCAGGCCACGGTAGATGAAAAATCCAACGGGCAGGGTATAGATGAGCGCTACGGCCGCTGCCTCGGTTGGCGTAAAAATCCCGCTATATATGCCCCCCAGCATAATAAACGGCATGAGCAGAGCAAAAAAAGCGCGCTTGGAGCTATGTCCGACGTGCCTCACTTGCGCCGCGATACCTACCTTCGGAGCTACGGTAATAGTTTCCACGTTGCGCAGGAAAAAGAAGTTTAGAGCGCAGTAGGTCAGCGTGATTAGAACCCCGCCAAAGATCGTGGCAAGGAAACAAGCGGCCACGGAAATTCCGGAAGTAAGTGCGAAGACGATCATCGGGATGCTCGGCGGAATCAACAGTGCCAGAACCGAAGAGCAGCCGACCAGCGCCGTCGCGTAACCCCGGGGGTAGCCTTCCGCGACCATCCTCGGGATCATGATCGAGCCGACGGCGGCGATTGCGGCCGCACCACTACCCGAGATCGCCCCAAACAGCGCACAGGAGATCACGGTCACGGCACCCAGACCGCCTTTGAACCGTCCGACGAGCGAGTTCACGAACTCAATCAACCGATCAGAAATTCCGCTGGCCCCCATGAGCGAACCGGCCATGATGAACAACGGCAGGGCTAGCAGGGCGAACCCCCCCACTTGCCAGAATGCACCGGGAACGAGATAAGAAACCTCGCGCCCCGTTAAAATCACGAAGAGCAGGCCGCCGATACCGAACGAGAAGCCGACCGGTACTTCGGCGAGCACGAGCAGAATGACTAGACCAAGAACGAGAGTGAGCGAGAAGGCAAGCATAAGGGCTATCTCAACCGGCGCAGGTGGCGCCACTGACGGATTGCCTGCAGCAGGAAGTAGAGGACGATGAAGACGAAGCCGACAGCCATGCTCGCGACCCAGAATCCGGTCGGCCAGCGCAGATAGCTGCTGGCGCGGTTCGTAGATATCGTGAACAGCGCGTAGGTCACTGCGTAGTAAAAAAATACACAAGAAGCCAACAAACAGACGATTGTTCCGGTGAAGCGGACGCCGTCGAGTAGAACCGGATTCCGAATCACCAGCTCCGCGATACCACCACGGATGTGAGCATCTTCACGCGTCACATAGGCTGCACTCAGGAAGTATAGCCAAAGGCCGAGTAGCACGGTGACCTCCTCGATGCCGAGGAACGGTAACTCGAGCCAGTACCTCAGAATGACTTCGGCAACCATCAACAGCGCCAACGAGAGGCCGCAGATGACCATGCCGGCCTCAAGGATATGTCCCAGCCCTAATTCAAGTTTCCGCAGCAGCGCTGACATCACGATTACCCTGTACTTGCGACAACACGGCCACGCTTCGATCCAACACGAGCCGCCGTCGCGCTTACCGTGCGGACCTTTTCCGTTGAATTGCTAGCAAACAGCGAACTCCCGCGCCACGTTCCGGCGATGGCGCGGGGGTAAGCACGTTTACTGCGCAGCGCTGACGGCTTTGCGGATCTTGCTAATCAGGTCCTTTCCGACCGTCTTCTCCATCCACGGCCACTCGTTTTCGAAGACGAGCTTCTTGGCCTGCGCAAGCTCATCGGCACTAAGCTCGACGACCTTGATACCGTAGTCACGAATCCGCTTGAGGTCGACCGATTCCAGCCGCTCGCCCTCCTCCCACGACCATCGCGTCGCGTAATCGGCAGCCTCGGTAATCCATTTCTGCTCGTCCGGGCTGCGGGTGTCCCACCACTTTTTACTGACGACCCAGAACAGCGCGTCGAGATAATCGCGCGTCAGGATGTAGGTTTCGATCGTATCCCGCATCTCCCAAATCTCTTGCGGAGGCCCGAAGGTTCGACCGTCTATCGCGCCGAGCTGAAGAGCTGTGTAGAGCTCCGAATAGGGCATCGGAACAGGGGAAAAACCCCAAGCTTCGAAACGCTTGACGCCAATCTGTAACGTCGGAACGCGCATCTTGATGCCCTTGGAATCTTCTGGGAACATGGTCGGGACCTTGCCGACGCCCTTGCGGATGGCGATGCTGCCGAAACCGCCCGGGATCGTTCCGAGCAGCTTCATATCGAGATCGTTTAAAACCTCATCGATGATGTTAAAAACGCTGCCGCCCGGACCATAGAGTTTGGCTCCCGATTGCCAGTTGTCGACGATGTAGGCGAGATAGCCAACATTGAGACGTTGGTCGAAATCGGTCGCCAGTCCGACCATCGACATGGGGAGCGAGCCCTGCAAGACCTGCTCAAATTGCTGCAAGTGGTCGCCAAGGTCACCCCCCGGGTGAAATTCCACCTCTAGCTGCCCTCCCGAGACTTCCTTAAGCTTCTCTATGAACTCAAGAGATGTCGCATTGGCGATATGTTCCGTGGACCAGGCATGCGCGAAGATAAACTTCTCCGCCGCCTTGGCGGACCGAACTCCCAAGCCGGCCGACCCCATGAGAACAAAGGCAAGAGCGACACACGACACAAGCATCGCGATTTTCTCTGTTATACGTTTGACGTTCATTCTCTACCTCCTCTGACTGCTGTTTTCTTCTATATAACGTGAGAACTGTTATAAGAACGGCTGAACAGTAACCGAACACATTGAATGAGAAGGGAGAAAATTTCGCGCCGAAAACCCCGATTCTTTCAATCCGCACAACCGATCCAAATATGCAATTTTGTTGCCGTGATCCTTTGATTTTGCTCACGTCTCTGACGTGTGGAGCGGAGTTTGTGGTAATCGAATGAAGGTGCGAAATATTGAATAAGTTGATTATTAAAGTAAGACACAACAAGTATGCCGGACGGTCAGATGGGCGATGCGTGGGATATCGCCAACGCCTCTGTGTTTCTCGCTTCTAACGAAGCTCGCTATATAAACGGCGTCTGCCTGCCTGTGGATGGTAGGCTGAGTATGAAGGTGATGTAACCGCTACATCGGATCGCCAAAAAAACTTCTCCACTCGACAACGGGGCCAAGGCATGAAGAACGCTTTAATCACGGGGGCGAGCCGCGGAATCGGTGCCGGGATCGCTCGGGTCTTCGCCCGCGAAGGCTGGAGAGTAATCGCTACTAGCACCACCGGCCAGGACAGCGCTATTAGCATTGTCAAGGAGCTCCGCAACTCCGGCGCTCAGGCCGACATTCTACCGTTGGATGTGCGTGAGGAAGACTCAATCTTGCAGCTGTTCCGGCAGCTGGATGATCGGGGCATTGTTCTAAATGCGCTGGTGAATAACGCTGGAATCTTTGGCCCAAAAACTCGCCTGGTAGATTTATCCACCAAAATCTTGCGCGATGTGTGCACGGTCAATCTGGTTGGTTCTATCCTTTGCGCGCGTGAAGCTGTTAAGCGTATGTCCACGCAAAATGGCGGCAAAGGCGGTGCCATTGTAAATATTTCATCGACCGGTACCCATTGGGGTAATCCCAACCAATGGGTGCACTATGCAGCCACTAAAGGTGGGATTGACGTCTTCACTCGTGGATTGTCGCGTGAGGTGGCCACCGAAGGCATCCGTGTGAACGCTGTCAGCCCCGGCCTGACGTTAACCGACCCCGCTCTTGCCGAAGCCATTCAGGATCGCCTAGTTCTTCTTGGGAATGAGATTCCCATGGCCCGCGCCGGCAGTGTGGAAGAGGTGGGAGAAGTGGTCGAGTTCCTGTGCAGTGAGCGTTCATCCTACGTGACCGGCGCTGTAGTGCCGGCAGCCGGTGGCCGCTAAGTATCCCGGCCCAATCCTGTACAACACTGTGCCTCAAGTCGACCGATTGGATGGTCTCGGGAGCCAACGATCGGTAGTGATTTGGCCAAGAATGCCCAAGACAACAGTCGTAATCTCTAAATCGTTTGGCAAAGGAACCATCCATGGACGAAAAAAATAGGCCTGCAAAACCACTCGATTGGAGAAACGCCAATTCGTATTTATTTACATTACGTTTCTTCAGAAAAAACTAGGCGCAGGATTTTCGCCAACGGATTGCAGGCATTCAATGTGAGTACAACACTACCAAACGAAATCCGGAGGATTCTTAAGTTTGGGTGTTTGGCAAGCAATGCATGCATATGGGCGACGCTCAGGATTCAGGCACCGGACTCTGCTCTTCGGTACAACCCGCGAGTTTGACCTTACCTGTATTTTAAGTACCAGGCCAAATCCGAAATCACTTCGATTATTCTCTGCCCGAACTAGACTTACGACCATGGACGACAAATGCGTAACTAATTCTTATCCATCGCGGCGGTTCACAACCATTTCAACCAGGAACACCCCCCTCTACAATCGGAAAGATTTCAAACTCAACCTCACCGCTGCTCTAGTCGATTGGCGTTTACTTGCTGCCTGAGACTCGCAGATTAGAAATAAATTGTGAAGATCAGCTCGCTGTTGTCTGACAAAGCCTCGGATAGTGCTGCGCCCACACTCGGCTGGCCCCCGCCCGGGGGTGGGTCGAAACAACGACCGGAATAGACCGAGGAGACATGACTCATGGCAATCGTCCGTCAGTCCACGCCCACCAACGGCGACGGAAGCTGCGACAAGGACTATCAGTTATTGGAAGACATTCGGCTGCTCGGGCGGCTGTTGGGGGATACCGTCCGCGCGCAGGAGGGCGATGCCATCTTCGATGTCGTCGAAAGCATCCGCCAGACCTCGATCAAGTTCCACCGCGACAACGACGAACCGGCCCGGCGAGACCTCGAAACCATTCTGAATGCGCTCTCGCCCGAGCAGACCGTGCGAATCCTTCGCGCATTCAGCTATTTCTCGCATCTAGCGAATCTGGCGGAGGACCAGCACCGCATTCGCCGCACCCGCGCCCACGACATCGCCGGGTCGCCGCCGCGTAGCGGCACAATGGCCAAGGCCATCGCGAAAGCGATTGACGCCGGACTATCGACTTCGGTCTTGCAAGATTTTTTCGGTCGGGCCCTGGTCAGCCCCGTCCTGACCGCGCACCCGACCGAGGTCAGGCGCAAAAGCACCATGAAGTGGGAGATGACCGTATCTGCGCTTCTTGCTAAGCGAGAGCGCGGCTTGTGGACGCCTGAGGAGTTGGATCGTTCGACGAGGAACTCCGCCGCGCGGTGCTCACCCTTTGGCAGACTAATCTTCTGCGTCACACGGAGTTGACGGTCGCCGACGAGGTCGCCAATGGACTGTCCTATTACGACTACACCTTCTTGCGTATTCTGCCGCGGTTCTACGCGGCCCTGGAGGATCGTTTGGCGCGCCACAGTCCCGGCAACCGGCCCGTCCCCATAGCCTCGTTCCTGCGCCCCGGCAGTTGGATCGGCGGTGATCGCGACGGCAATCCTTTTGTCACCGCGGCTGTGCTGGAGCAGACCGTGCGCATGCAAAGCACCAGGGCCTTGCGCTTCTATCTTGAGGAGGTGCATGAACTTGGCAGCGAGTTGTCCTTGACCACGCGCATCGTCGAGGCATCCGAAGCGCTGACCCACTTAGCGACCAACTCGCCCGACCGCTCGCCGCACCGGATCGGCGAACCGTACCGGCAAGCTATCTCCGGCATTTATGCCCGGCTGTCCGCCACTTTGCGCGATTTGGACGCCGCGACCTCGCCTCGCAATCCGGTGGCGGACGCGCCGGCCTATGCTTCGGCGCAAGACTTTCGCGCCGACTTGGACATCATGCACTCCTCCCTCGTGGAAAACGGCTCCGCGGAGCTCGCCAGGGGCCGTCTGCGCGACTTGATCCGCTCCGTGGACTGCTTCGGGTTTCACTTGGCCAGCCTCGATCTAAGGCAGAATTCCGACGTCCATGAACGAACCTTCGCCGAGTTGCTGGAGGCGGTTCACCCGGGATCCAATTATCCTGCCTTGCCCGAGGATGCGCGGATCGCGCTGTTGACACGCGAACTTGTCAGCGCCCGCCCGTTGGTGCGCCCGTTTTGGACCTACTCGGATGACACGCAAGGCGAGTTGGACGTCTTGCGCGCCGCGGCGCGTGCGCAACGGCTCTATGGGCCAAGGACGATTGCAACATCGATTGTGTCGAACACCACTGCCGTGTCGGATCTTCTGGAATTGGCTGTGTTGCTGAAAGAGGCCGGGATCGTCACGCCCGAAGGTGAAAGCGCCATGCATACCGTGCCGCTGTTCGAGACCATCGCAGATTTACGCAATTGCCCGGCCATTGTCGATCGCCTACTCGGTGTGCCCGAATATCGCCGCCTTGTCGACGCTTGCGGCGGCGTACAGGAAGTAATGCTGGGGTACTCTGACAGCAACAAGGACGGCGGCTTCGTGACTTCCGGTTGGGAGCTGTACAAGGCCGAGATCGGGTTGATCGAAACGATGCAGCGCCACGGCGTCAAGCTGCGGCTGTTCCATGGCCGTGGTGGCAGCGTCGGCCGCGGCGGCGGGCCAAGTTACGATGCCATCCTGGCGCAACCCAGCGGCGCGGTACGCGGGCAAATCCGGGTGACCGAGCAAGGCGAGGTAATCTCGAGCAAGTATTCCAATCCGGAGGTCGGGCGGCGCAATCTGAAGATCCTCGCCGCCGCGACGCTGGAGGCGACCTTGCTGCACCCGGAGGAGAAAACGTTGAGACCCGAGTATCGCGACGCGATGGAGACGCTTTCGGCCGAGGCCTTCAAAGCGTACCGCGGTCTGGTCTACGAGACCGAGGGATTCGAGGACTACTTCTGGTCCGCCACTGTGATCAACGAGATCGCTACGCTCAACATCGGCTCGCGCCCCGCGTCGCGCAAAAAGACCCGAAGAATTAAGGACCTGCGCGCCATACCCTGGGTGTTCAGCTGGGCGCAATGCCGCCTCATGCTGCCGGGGTGGTACGGCTTCGGCACGGCGGTAAAGAACTGGCTGGCCGCCAATCCGGACCGTGGACTCGCGCTGCTCCAGGCGATGCACCGCGACTGGCCGTTCTTTCGCACGCAACTTTCCAACATGGACATGGTACTGGCGAAAAGCAGCATCGCCATCGCCTCGCGCTATGCCGATCTGGTTCCGGATTTGAAGTTACGCGGCGAAATTTTTGCCCGTATCCGTGATGAGCGGCAGAAATCCATCGACGCGCTGTTGGCGATTACCGGCCACAAGAAGCTGTTGGAACGAAACCCGCTTCTCGACCGCTCGATCCGGAATCGATTTCCCTATCTCGACCCGCTCAATCATCTCCAGGTGAATCTGCTCCGCTTGTATCGGGCACATCAAGACAACCCGAAGATACTGACCGGCATTCAACTGACGATCAACGGCATCTCCGCCGGATTGAGAAACAGCGGCTAGGCATTTCTTGAGCCTCCTGGCGCGGTTCCTTGGCCTCCGGCGATGCGAAATCCAGGTGCTGTCATGTATGGACGGCCCCTTCGGTGCGAGGGCAAATTGAGGTGACTTTGGTCGTTGCGGGTTGCGGTCAGGTCAAAGCGGGCGAACCTCCAAAAGCCGTGGGGCCGGCGAGCTCAGACCGCAAGTTGACGCCGCGCGGTAGGACCGAAGTCGGTCCATCACGCTCTCTCTTCTAGACAACCGTATCGTTTCATCGCTTCACGCAAGAATCTCAGCGCAGCTTTGCGATCCCGCTGTTTCATAACATATGCCTCCAGAACCTCACCCTCGTGATCGACCGCTCGCCAGAGATAGTAGATTTCGCCATTGATACGTGATTTTCCCAAAAGACCTTGGCCAGTTGACCGTCTCCGGCCTGCCCGTTTTTTCACTTTCAGATGTAACCGACCTGTAACCCGAAGCGTGGTCTCAGGAATTTCCAAAAACGAAAAAGCCCAGCTAAGAGATTTCTTATGCCGGGCTTTATTTGGTTGCGGGGGCACCAACCAACGATATCAGCAGGGGCTTTTCCAAGCAGCGGCATAGTTATCCGACTTCATCCAGCGATGCTCCCGATAAATCGAATGTCGTGCGATACTAGGTAGCGAAAGGATTTGGTGGAACGCTGTATCTTCGAGAATTGTCCAACTAGAACGCTCGTTCCGCTTCCCAAGCATCCCGCAGCAGGCATTATTTTTTGATGGCGAAAGTCTCACCTCGTCCGGGTCGACTTTGTTCGCTGGATGCCCTTTGGCGATGCTTAAGCAGCTATGGCAGATCATCGAAACCGGAAGTTTGGGACGACCTCTCAGACCCACACAGAGACTACGCGCTGGTGGTCGGCTAGCCTTATCACACGCAAAAGACAGGCGTCTTAGAGTGCCGATGCTCCGCAGTCGCGCCCCATAAGCCAGGGTTGGGAATAAACGAAGTGCTTGACACCGTCCTTGCGATTCACTATTCTCACTTTGCACAATGAGGATGGTGAATTGCGAATCTCAATCTCGGATAATATCGAAGGCCGACGAATTCTCGCGGGCGGTGCGCTGGGGCGAAAGCTCCTGACCGCGCTTATCGGGACCGTATCGTCAGAGACCGAACCCCAACCCCTGTTTTTGGACTTCACCGACATCGATATCGCGACATCCTCGTTCCTCAGGGAGGGCGTCATTGGGTTTCGCGATTACGCGCGCGGCTCTCTCAAGAACGTGTACCCAGTAGTCGCCAACGCCGTATCCGCGGTTGTCGAAGAATTTGATTTTTTCCTTCACCAAAGAAACGACGCCTTTTGGTGCTGCGACCTCGACACCGAAGGCGCAGTGAAGAATGTCCGTTTGCTTGGCGAACTCGATCCGGGTCAGCGCTCTACGTTTGAAAGCGTGCGGACGCTCGGTTCGGCCACCGCTCCGGAACTCGCTCAGAAGTTCGCGGATGGCCGGATCGGACCGACGGCGTGGAATAATCGTCTCTCAACGCTCGCGGCGAAGGGCGTTCTGGTCGAGCGTAGGTCGGGGCGCTCAAAGAGCTTCAGTTCTCTCCTGGAGGTGGCGTGATGGGCCTCGATTACACCCGTCGTGAGACCGGCAAGCCTTGGCGCAAGCAATGGGATGGCGGGTTGGACCGCATGAAACAGCCAAGCCTGCTTGACCTACAAATCGAAGAAACGGCGCGGACTTTCACCGTGGACATCCTGCCGGGGACGGCGAAGGCAGGATCAACACTCATCGCCCAGTGCGATGGCAGCAATATCGTCTTGAGTGACGGCCTTCATCCCGTTGCAGAATGGCGGGAACCACCATCAGACGTCTGCGCCGCGATAAACGAGGAAGGCGGCTACGCCGAAGCCGTCGTTGAACGCGTCGGCCTCTTCGGCGACACGGCGGAGGTTCGTCTCAAATGATCCAACGACCCGACCACGAACCCGCCCGCACCTTCCAACAGCCCAACAAGCTACGGGACAACGCCTCGTTGCACGCGCGGTCGCTGGGCTGCGTGACATGCCTCGAAAGATCGATTTGTGGCGGCGTTCACACCGATGCAGGGGTCTTCGACTGTAACGATCTATGCACGTGCAAAGACAGAACTACTTGCGACATGGTTTGCCGATCAAAACCGCAGCACTTCGTCGCCTTCATGCGAGAGATAAATGGTTTCGATCTCAACAACACGCCCAGGGTAGCTTCTGTCAGCTCAGAGTCCTTACCGGCGGTGATCCCGCTGATCGATCATCGGTCGGGTCGAGAGTCTGTTCTTCAGGAACCTATAGTAGGACTTTCCCTCTACGATCTCGTCGATTTTTCGACTGGAAAGATTCGTGCGACATCGCGACGGTGGCTTAGCGAACGCTTCCTCATACCCGAGAGCGCTCGGATCGTGCTGACCGGTGTCGAGAAAGACCCAAAGCTGGAACGCTGGTGGCGGCTCGCTGATCGCCGCTCCGTCTTGAAAGGCCTCGCTGCGCTCGGGATCGACCTAATCACAGCACCGAATTTCAGTGTGTTGAGCGACGTTCCAAGAACAGACAATCTGCATGCAATGAAGCGCATTCTGATTTCCTGGTGCGAGATCATGGGCGCCGGGATTCCCGCCGCTCTACATCTCAATGCTCGAACAGAGCACGATTACTCGCGTTGGGCGACTTTGATTAGGGCTCGTCCAGAGATCGAGCTTATCGCCTTCGAGTTCGCCACGGGGTGTGGCCGGGGAGACCGCCTTGCCTGGCATGTTCGTCAGCTTTGCAGATTGGCCGACGAGGTAGGCCGACCCCTTATACTGGTCATGCGCGGCGGAACGAGAGCCCTCGAAACGCTAAAGCAGCATTTCGCCGCAATCAGCCTACTCGAAACTGACGCCTTTGCGCGGACCATGCGACGACGTGAGGCGTATCACTTGCCCTCTGGGCAATTGAAGTGGAGGAAGCATCCAACCGAGCGAGGAGCGCCGCTCGATGATCTGCTCGCCCGCAATATCGAAACAGTGCGACGCTCATACACTGAAGAAGCGAAGGCTATTCTACCCGCTCTCCGACGCCGACCGGCGAGACGGGGTGCACCGGACCGTAACAGCAAGACCATTGAGCCAAGCCTTCTGAGCAAGTTTGACTTGCCCCGACAGGCTCGGGCGGTCTCCGAGGATCGTCATCGCCCAATCCCCGCTGCGAAACCTTAGCTCCCCGGCATCATGAGCAAGTGCGCGGAACAACTGACCAATTCCATACCCATGCCCGGAGGTCTTCCCGAGCCGAGAGGCACCGTCGGATGCAGCTGCACGCAGTGCTACTCCGCTGTCGGAGAGATGCGCAAATTCCGGGTTCTGCCGCAAACTCGCCAGCACTCCAATGCCGGAGTCGGCGACCACGAATTCGAAGGCGTCGGCAGTGACGCCATACGCGGCCAGACCGGTTTCGATCCGTTCACTGTGTTTGTGAACGTTGTCTTGAAGCTCGCCGAAAGCTCCAATCAGTCCCTGCATGAGACGACGCGCATGTCCAGCAGAGACGGCAGCGTTTTCGACGTGTTTCATCCATTGATCCCAGTGCACCCCATCGACGCCTCCCGGGTCACTGCGAGACAGAGGAAACACACCGGCGCGGTCATTAACGCCGGCCCCGGAAATCTCTTCGCGGTCGAGGGCGGCCGCCACCATCCGCGCCAGTGCCGGACGAATGTCGAGCGACCTGTACGCGGCCGGATCGCTCCGGTGCGCCGAGACCAGTTCCACGAGAGGTCCAATGCGTCCCGACGCTCTGACTTGAATACGCCCGCGGCCAGCAAATCGCTCAGGATCAGCGCGTGCATGCCACAGCAGATCATCTGCAGTCTCAAAGTCTGCAATCAAGTCCAAGTCAGTCTTACTTTCTCCGGCAATGCAGAAGTACATCGTTCTGTATATATAGCACAATCACGATTGTCCGAATTTTCCAATCACTCACCACGTCCCACCGAATCTAGACATAAAGGACCATCGTGCATCTCGAAAACATAACCATTTCCGGGTTTCGGTGTTTCGGCCCTACGCCGATCAACGTGAGTCTGTCGGATTCCATCTCTGCGCTTGTTGGGCCCAATGCGGCGGGCAAAACGGCCCTGCTTCAGAGTCTTACGAAACTCTTCGGCGTCTCTCGCGCACAACGGATGGTCCAAAAATCCGATTTTCATTTGGCGCCGGTTGATGACCTGGAAAACCGTGAGGCTAAAGAACTCTTCATCGATGTATTGATTGCACTACCAGAGCTCGCAGACGGAACAGCAACACCCGAAACGATCGCCCCCTCATTTCGCCACATGCTCCTCGAGCGCGATGCAGATTGCCCTGTCTGCCGCCTTCGCCTTGAAGCACGTTGGGAAGACGACGCAACGGCCGAGGGCGAGGTTTCCCAAGACATTTTCTGGGTCGATACTCTGGAATCCGATCCAGCGGACGACAAAAAGCACCCTGTCGCAGCCGCTGACCGCGGCCTCATACAACTCTACTACACACCAGCAAGTCGCGATGCGGCGGGCCAGATCCGAGCTACAGCAGGCGCACTCGCCGCAAGACTTCTACGGGCAATCGAATGGTCGGCCGAGACCCAAGATGCAGTGACCGAGGCAAGCGAGAATCTCGGTGATGCCTTCGAAGCCGAGGCGGCGATCGCGGCGATCAGAGACGCTTTGCAACATAGATGGTCCGGCCTCCACGACGAAGTTGTCGACACGAAACCGCGATTGAGCCTAGTGAGCCGACGGTTCGAGGAAGTTATCAACAAGATCGCCGTTATCTTCGAGCAGGGTCCCGACGGACACGAGCGCGGCCTCGACGCATTAAGCGATGGGCAGCAATCGTTGTTCTACTTTGCCCTCGCCGCAGCCGTTTTCGATCTTGAGCGTCAGGTCGTCGCAGGCACGGCTAAAGGTTTTCTTGGCGATCAGCTGCGCATTCCAGCGCTGAGCATTTTTGCGCTTGAAGAGCCTGAGAACCATCTCTCCCCCTACTACCTAGCCCGGATCGTCCGCCAAGTCCGGTCGCTGACGGACACAGGTGGCGCGCAGTCGATCATTACCAGCCACTCGCCGGCAGTGTTGAGCCGAATCACGCCACAAGAGGTGCGTTATTGCCGACTCGATCCAACTTCTCGCGTCTCAGCGGTTAAAGCGATCAAGATGCCGAAGGACGACGCCGAGGCGGTCAAGTTCATCCGTGGCGCCATGCTTGCTTACCCTGAGCTCTATTTCGCACGGTTTGTCCTGCTCGTCGAAGGGGATTCGGAGCGCATCGTCCTACCGCGCCTTGCCGAAGCCCTCGACCTGCTTATTGACCCAGCCTTCGTGGCGATCGTACCGCTCGGCGGTCGGCACGTGCAGCATTTTTGGCGACTACTTTCCAATCTCGGCATTCCACATGCGACCCTCCTCGATCTCGATCTTGGCCGCGAGGGCGGCGGTTTCGGCCGCGTGAAGACGGCGATCGAGAAACTCATCGTGGTCGGTGTGCCAAAGGACAAGCTTCTCATGGCCGACGATGGCGTTTTGTCGGACGAAGATTTCTCGAAGATGCACACTTGGCAGGATGCAGAAGATCGAAAAATCCTAAAGGGGTGGATCGACTGCCTAAAGCCATACGGCGTCTTCTTCTCGGCGCCACTCGATCTTGACTTGGCAATGCTCAAAGCCTTTCCCGACGCCTATACGGCCATCATACCGAAAGGTGGTGGGCCCAGGATGGCCGTCGACAAGGCCGCCGAAGCAGTGCTCGGCACAGCAGGGCCCGGACTCACACTCTACACCGGCGCATTCAAGGACTACCCCGACCTGCTCCCTGCGTACCGCTATCACTTCTTAACTCACAGCAAGCCTACAACTCACCTGGCAGCGCTGACACACATCAAGCCCAAAGCCCTGCGTGAAAACATGCCGCCGATTCTGGCGGAGGTTCTGAAGCACGTCGCCAAGAATCTGCGGCGAGACTAGTCATGGCAGTGCTCGCAAGACGTGTTCGGCCGAGCGAATGGACGCCGATTGGCGTCGATGAGCTCGAAGCCAACGCCCTAAAAGTGGTGCGTTCCTCGGACAATCGATCCGTAATCGCGGGACCGGGTGCTGGGAAAACCGAGCTTCTCGCGCAACGCGCAGCCTATCTTCTTCAGACTCGATCAGCACCAGCGCCGCGCCGTATTCTTGCGATTAGCTTCAAACGCGATGCAGCCACCAACCTCGCCGCTCGGGTCCGCAAACGGTGCCACAGAAGCCACTCCGGCCGTCTCGACTCGATGACCTTTGACGCTTTCGCAAAGGGACTCGTCGATCGATTTGGCCAGGCGCTTCCGGATCGATGGCGCCCCCGGCCCGACTACGAAATCATGCTGCCGAACGACAAGCTGTACCGCAGCTTCCTTCAACAACAAGTGGGTTCCCCACCCGCCAAGATCGGGACGCGGTCCGACATCGAAGCGATCACCGTCAAGGCGTTCGAACGCCAGCACCTTCTTGGCTCGCCTCTTCCAGAGGAAGGGTGGACCGATCCCTCGCCCGCGCAATGGGCGGCAGACCGCTTTTGGCTGTCATTCCTCCACGAAGGAGCCAAGACCTTCCTATCGTTCCCGATGATCGGCCGACTCGCTGAACTGCTTCTTCGCATCAATCCCATGGCTCGTGACGCGTTGCGCCTCACTTATTCGCATCTTTTCATGGACGAGTTTCAGGACACGACGCGGGTACAGTACGACCTCGTACGGACCATTTTTCTCAGTTCCGACGCTCTCATCACCGCGGTCGGCGACAAGAAGCAGCAAATCATGCGCTGGGCCATGGCAATGGATGATCCGTTCGCCGTGTTCGAGACTGACTTCGGTGCGCAGCGGAGGCCGCTCTACAACAACTACCGTTCGTCGCCGGAGCTTGTGAAAATCCAGCACGTTCTGGCTCAGGCCCTGGACGCGAAGACTGTCGAGCCCGTCTCCAAGACGGAGACGACGATCGCGGGAGACAATTGCGCGATCTGGAACTTCCAGACGCCCGAGATTGAGGCAAAGCGGCTAGCTGCTTTCGTCGCCGCTGAGATGGCGGCGCATGATTTGCAGCCCCGGGATTTTGTCATTTTGGTCCGTCAAAAGGCGGCTGATTATGCCGAGGTCCTTGAGCCGGCTTTTCGGGCCGCCAACGCACCCATCCGGAACGAAGCCGGCGCGGTAGGTGACGTCACCCTTCAGGAGCTTCTTGCTGAAGAGCTTTCCGAGCTTCTGGTCATGATCCTCCGGCTTTCCATGACGCCCCGGGCTGGGCGTTATTGGAGCGAATGCCAGAACCTGCTCGGCGCTTTGCGCGGGATCAGCCCGGACGACGAAAGTATGAACGCCGCGTTTGCTCGAAAGCTGGACGCTTTCTCAATTAATCTCCGTACTGATTACCCGTTGCCGCCGGAGACCGAAGTTGCTGCCCAAGCTATAGCAGACCGGGTCTTGGATTTTATCGACCGTGATCTGCTGATCGCGGCGCATCCTGCTTACGCACAAGGCGACTGGTTTGGGAAAGTCACTGAGGCCGCTGCGCTGCATCTTCACGCCTCCAGCATTGATGCGGCTAACTGGATTGAGGCCATCGACGCTTATGAAGGTCTTCATGCAGTCCCTCTCATGACCATCCACAAGAGCAAAGGCCTTGAGTATCACACAGTCATCTTTGTCGGTCTCGACGACGGCGCGTGGTGGAGCTTCGCCGGCGACAAAATCGAGGGTACAGCAGGATTCTTTGTAGCTTTCAGCCGCGCCAAACAACGTGCGCTTTTTACCTATTGTGCGCAACGAGGCGCTCGGACGAAGATTGCGACGCTCTACGAACTCTTGCAAAAAGCGTCTGTGCCCGTTCTCGACGTGTCCTGATCGATACGAGAGTATAGTTTGGTGGTCTTAAAGCGCGTGAAAGTTTAATTTCTGCAGTTTGCATATAAACGAGAATGTCTGAAATCGGACGGAGCAACTTTTAGCCTTCGCTGCCGCCAGAACCGAGCTCCTTGTCGAATAGCACCTCATCAAGTTTTCATTCTTCAATTAGTACAGCTTCGAGGTTTTTGAGCGCTTGTCGATGTTTGGCGCCTGACATCCGATTTAGATTTATGAGTTTCCATTGGACTGCAGGTAAATCCTGTGCTCCTTCGACATCCAGCAAAGACCACTCCGGTTTTCTAGCTTTAAAAGACAACAGGAACCGGCGATCTTGCTGTGTAAGACAATCTCGTACCATTTGGGAAAGTTTTTTCTGTATTTTTTTGAGCTCTTCCAAAGTAACTGGCGTGCGGGTCATTGTCTCAAACTCGGTTTCAAAAATGCCGCTGATATCTTTTTTGCTCGGCTTTAAGAGCTCCGCTATAGGACGGTTGTGGCTGATTAGATAAACGATAAACGATTCTACGAGTTCACGAGTGAGCCCTTCTGCTTCTAACAGGAGTTTAATATCGAACAAATCTCTCGGATGCTGGCGGTCGAGAGCCGCGCAAAGTTTGCCTGCATAAAGGTCGGCAAAAGACAGAACCTGCATTTCGGCAAAACCGAAACCCTCCTCAACCTTTTCGTGAACTTGCCGGATCTCCGGCGGCGATACCGTGCCGCGCAATACCGGGGAAAGCTCAATTTTGACATGGCAATCGCCGGACTGAGCCACCAGCCGTAAAGAATCGTCTCCACCGCCGGGTACATGCACCCTCACATCTGGCATGGCCTCTACTATGGATTTTCCAATGGCAGCCAATGATGCACGTATATTGGCTAGGGCTGGCTCGCGTGGTTCCAGCGGCAAGTAGGCAAGATCGATATCAACGGAAAGGCGTGGTAAATCCCGAACAAAAAAATTGATAGCTGTTCCGCCCTTCAAGGCGAAACATTCCTCCTTTGCCACATGGGGCAATAGACGAACGAGCAACTGAACCTGCCTGAAATATCCGTCCTCCCTAGCCATACATTTCCTCCGGCACGGTTATTTGATATTTTTTATCGAGCTTGCCGCCCTTGGTGAGCATGCGCTTTCCTTTGCCCAAATCAAAATCGTTGGAGTCCAGCTTCTTGCACCAAGCGTGCCTATGACGATCAGCAAACCAAAAAAAGAGCCGTTTGACTTTTACGTTTCCGGTGCGCGCAAGCAGCTTTTCCAACCTTCGCGGCGAGAGAGTGCTGAGGCCCTGCATCAATTGATCGGCATGCTCGAAAGAAACGCGCTCGGGCACGTCTGATAGAACTTCAAAAAGGGCTCTTTCAGGCGATGAAACGGTCAAGGGCCAGGATTCATCAACTCCGGGCATTTCCGTTGTAAATCCCAGGAGGGGATCGAGATTTTTTGTAGTGCCCTTCTTGCCGTCAAAATCATGATGCACATATAAACCGTGACCAAGAAGCCTTGTATCACTGTGCCGGACAAATTTGACATCCTCTATCAGCTTGTTTGCCCATGACGGCAATTTATCGGCCCCGTACAAATGGACCGTCTTTTGCTGGGAGAGCGATAAATAGTGGGCATAGCCATGCAGTGCCAAAGCGCTCAAGCCCCCCAATGTCAGATCACTTCCCATCCTTTGCACAGAACAGACTACGCCTTGCCATTTGAGCTTAGTTTCGGGGCGTTTATAGACCCCCTGACATAAGGGTAAAAGCTGCTCACTTTTGACAAGATTGTCGATGCTGTGCCGCTTTAGCCCTTTCTCCATAAGCCAGCCCCTGGTCACCACAAGTCCATATGGCACCAGATTTATGAGCTCTGAGCGTATTCCCGCGTTCACCGGCATGGTTTATATACCTAGCTACTAACGGCGATCATCGCCGCTAATTGCTAATAACATAAACCATGATAATATTCCAACAAGTTTATTTTTATCTATGTATGCGGCGATGATCGCCGCATATTCGAACATATTCAAACTCATAAAGACAGGCTCTAACCACTGTTTGGGGCCATTTTACCCACAGAGCTGCCGGCGGCCACGATATCGGACCGCTGCTTGAGTTTGCCCGATCCTAGGATCGGTTAGACCTCCCGCCTGTTCCACACCAGATAGGCGGCGCCATCGTCCTCGAATAAGGCCGCTCGTATCGGCTCTGGGAAGCTCGGATCGTCGAGTTGGACGCTCAAGTAGTCCCGCGGTTCCTCGCCATTACTCCGTGCCTTCCAGGCTGCCCCTAATTCCGCTCGACCGGCGTAGACCCTAAAATCCGGCGCGCCGTCGCTCTTCTTCTGATCGTTGGCCACAATCCGGGCTTTGACGTTGACCGTCAGGGTGCGAATGGTGCCGATATAACCGTCTTTCGAGGCTGTAAAGCTTCCAATGGTAGCCATGGTTCAAGACTCCTTTGCTTGAGTGGTAGATGATGGCGCACGGGAGTTTTCGAGCTCCTTGCGCGCCCGTTTGAAGCCGGGATCGGCGTTGATGAAGGCCTCCAGCATGAAGGGAATGAGCTCGGCGACGCCCTCTTTCTGCCCATAGATGAGCCGATAGATTTCGGCATAGTCGTCAAGGGCGGACTTCAGCTCCGGGCTCGCTGAGAAGCTGATCTTTACGGCATTGCGATCAGGCAGACGATTGAGTTTTAGACTTGTCACTGTCTCTCTCCTCCCTCTCGGTAGGGCCGCAGCACCAAGTCCTTGTTGACGATCACACGCAGCGGCCAGCCGGGGCGGATGGTGATGGTGGGCTGAATGTTTAGGTTGCGCTCGGTGAGGCGCTGACCGACCTGGTTGGCGCTGTCTTGGGACGACTCTCTGATCGCCGCCACGAGGTCGCTTTCCTGCTCGCCGAAGGTCAGCTCGGTACCGACACCCAGGAGTGTGGAAAGCACGATGCCCTTGATGAGCCGCCAGGTGTGGAAATCGACCTCGTCCTCGAGACCGGCATAGCCCGCTGTGTCGGTCGCCAGCAGATTCTCGATCACCATGGAGGAACCGTCCGGCATGATGATCCGCTGCCAGACGACGAGCGCACGTTCCTGCCCGAAGGCGACAACGCTGTCATAGGTCCCGATCACACGGGAACCTTGCGGGATGAGGAGATAGCGGCCTGACACCGTGTCGTAGATATTCTCCGTGACCTGAGCGATGACGCGCCCCGGCAGGTCGGAATTGATGCCGGTGACAAGGCTGGCGGAGATGATGGTCCCCGCCATGACCTGATAGGGCGAAGCCGGTTCCTGCAGGGCGTGCGGATTGTAGATCTTTCCGTCGATACCTTGGTTCAGGAAATCGAGCTTGGGGCCCTGAAGATTCTGATCGTTCTGAAGGTCCAGTTCCAGCGGGCCAGAAGGCGCGCCGGCACGGGCAACATCGAAGGGATTGCGGTCGGTCTGCGCGCCGCCGGGCCCCAACGGCGTCTGTACCTCGGAGATATCCGCTTGAGCGGCAGCGCTGGCCGGCCGGGTCGTGAGCTGGAAGAAAACGGCAGCCTCGCGGCCTTGCTGCGCCAAGCGCGCCTGCCGGATGCGCTCCGCGCGCGCCGCGTCGTCCTCCGGGTTCGGACGGAATGGCAATTCCGGGGCCGGTTGGATCCCAAACTCGCGCTCGGCGTCGAGAATCCCCCCTCCCAGGTCGCCCGGCAGCGGCGGCCCGAGTTCCACGGGTGGTCTGGGCAAGTCACCGTAGTTGCGCGGCAGGCTTTCAAAACCTTCGGGCGTTTGATTGTTGTCGGTCCGGTAAAGCTCGCGGCCCGTGTCGTCGCGATCGAAGAGGCGCGGTGGATCGAGCGCGAATATGATCGCGCCGAAGATCAGAAGCAGCCCCGTCCCTGATAGCAACATCAGTACGCGGCGGTTGATCCGCGTGATCGGGCGTGGCTGTGCCCGCAGCGCCAGATCTTCAGGATCAACTTTGAGCGGATCGGACCCTTGCGGATCGGAAACGGTAGGATCGCCCGCCGTCATCGCTCACTCCCAGGATAGGTCTCGTTCTGATGGGCATTGCTGACGGCAGGCCGGCCATCGGTACGGATAATACGCACAACCTGCTGGGGGTCTTGGCCGAGCCGCAGTTCGGCGGCGGCGAAGAGTCTATCGACGATGTAGTACGGGCCGCGCACGCGGTAGTTCACAAGCTGGTTCTCGCCGTCCGGCCCGACGACGAAAAGCGGCGGCGCCTCCCCCTGGTCGAGCCGGACCGGAAACTGGATGTAGACCTTGTTCGTGTCGTCGAAGACACGTACCGGACGCCAGGGCGGATTATCGCCGCTGATTGCGTAGCGAAACCGCAGCTTGTCGACGGCAAGGCCGCGGTCGACAACCTGCCGGGTCGCCTCTTCGGCAACCGCATTGCGGCGTTGCAGAGCAATTAGCTGATCGTGCGGATAAGCCCAAGAAACCGAAGCCATGTAGGTGTCGGCCGTGCTGGTGAGCTCCAGATGATAGGCGCGCCGGTCGGTAATGATGACTAGGTTGCTTCGCAAGCCGTCCCGGATCGGCTTCACCAGGACATGGGCGCGGGCAGCATTTCCCGAGCCGCTCACCGTGTCGCCGATGACCCAGCGGACGGTGTCGCCCGCGG
>Ga0209633_10000594_pt1 | contig 41229 bp, 41 predicted proteins | sample Cruoilmetagenom1_FD_187290 | JGI IMG/M metagenome (GOLD analysis project Ga0209633, IMG submission 187290) | Oil polluted marine microbial communities from Coal Oil Point, Santa Barbara, California, USA - Sample 1 (SPAdes) (version 2) | ecosystem: Environmental > Aquatic > Marine > Oil seeps ...
GCGGGCGGCACGTCGCGCCGCTTTTTGCCGGCGATACGATCTATGCCTGGTCTGAGGTGCTGGAGCGGATTGCCCTGCCGGGCCGGGACGATGGAGGGGCGCTGCGGCTGCGCACGGTGGCGACCAAGGATCGGGCCTGCGCCGATTTCCCCTATAAGAGCGACGACGGCAAATACGATCCGGCCGTCGTGCTCGACTTCGACTATACGGTGCTGATGCCGAAGCAGTGAGGCGCGATTACTCCGCCACTTGCGGGGTGCCTTTGCTGCCGGGCCGCCCGAACACGATGATGGGAAAATAAAATGAGGCGTCAGGGGCGCGACCGGGGGGTCGGCGCTGCGGTGTCCGGCGGAGACACACACCCTGACGCCTCTGGGTTTTTTCGACTCGGCCGTAAAGGACGTGCCGATCAACCCGCGGTTCGCGTGAAGCTACGTGTTGGTGCCTTTTCACCCCGACAATTTCGCGCCCGTCCCAGGCAGATCCGGCGCGCCGCGGTTACTGCGGCCAGCCCCCGAAAGGACCGTTTCCCCACGTTGCCGCCTGTTGAACGGTGCCTGCTTTTCGGCTGTCCACCCTTGCGGGTCTTCCTCCGGTCCACCGGCTCCCAGGCGGCGAGGCCTTCGTCTAGTTCGCGAACGAACCTTGAGATTGCCCCCCGAGACTTTCTTCTCCCCCATCCGGCGAAGTCTTGCGACCCTGCCTTCCGGTACAGATCAGAACGCCCCAAACGCCCCTGCGTACCGAGGACTATATTCGAGATGTCTTTACTTCATTGCAATAAAAAAATAGAGAAAGAATCAAATATCTTGTGAATAAAACAATAATTCTCCCACATTCCCTTCACAAACTATCCACAGACTTATTCACAACTTGATGCATGCAAGTGAAATCCCGCAGTTCTACTATTCCCGCATTCTGCCCTGTGTCCAATGGGTTGCGTGAGATTTTTTGCTCCGGCGACTGCCCGGCGACTGCCCGGCGACTACAATGCGGATGTGATCGGCGGGGGGCGTCCATGCGTGGAGAGCAGCAATCGGGCCGGAGGCAGCGTTGACTGCCCCGTGTCCAAGGTCTAAAGGTGAATCCCCGGGCCGCTTCCGGCGAAGCCGCGCGGAAAGAGGGGGAATACCGAGCCATGACCACTCGCGACCGTCCGCTGTCGCCGCATCTTCAGATCTATCGCTGGCAGTGGACCATGCTGCTTTCGATCGTGCATCGCATGACCGGTGTGGCGCTGGCGTTTGGCACGCTGCTGCTGGTGTGGTGGCTGGTCGCCGCCGCCGCGGGGCCGGAGGCTTTCGCGCGGGTGCAGGCGGTGATGGGCCACTGGTTCGGCCGCCTGGTGCTGTTCGGGTTCACCTGGGCGCTGTTTTATCATTTGGCGAACGGCATCCGGCATCTCTTCTGGGACGCCGGGCGCGGCTATGATTTGCCGACCGGCTATGCCAGCGCCTGGCTGGTGGTGCTCGCTTCTCTGGTGCTGACCGGCCTTGCCTGGCTGGCCGGCTACGGGATTATTTGAGGGAGGCGCGGGGTATGAGTTATCGCAGCCCCCTGGCTCGCGCACGCGGCTTGGGCTCGGCCCGTGAGGGCGCCGGCCACTGGTGGGCGCAGCGCCTGACCGCGGTGGCGCTGGTACCGCTCTGTCTCTGGTTTGCGACCGGCCTCGTCGGGCTGGTCGGCGCCGACCACGCGGCGGTCAAGGCGTGGGTCGGGATGCCGATCAATGCGGCGCTGCTGGTCGTGCTTATCGTGGCGGTGTTTCACCATGCCCAACTCGGCCTGCAGGTGGTGATCGAGGACTACGTGCACAGCGAGGGGCTCAAGATCGCCGGCATCATGATCGGCAAGTTCGCGGCGATCCTGCTGGGGCTCGCAGGTGTGTTCGCCGTTCTCAAAATCAGTTTCGGAGGCTGAGGCCCGATGGCGGCTAAGGGAAAGAACGGATCGGGCAAGCAGGCGGCGCCGGCGATAATCGGCGACGCCTACCCGGTCACCGAGCACGAATACGACGTATTGGTGATCGGCGCCGGCGGCGCGGGGCTGCGCGCGACCTTCGGGCTCGCCCAACGTGGGCTGCGCACGGCTTGCATCACCAAGGTCTTTCCCACGCGCAGCCATACCGTGGCGGCGCAGGGCGGCATTTCGGCGGCGCTCGGCAATATGGGCGCGGACGATTGGCGCTGGCATATGTACGACACCGTCAAGGGCTCGGACTGGCTGGGCGACCAGGACGCAATCGAATACATGTGCAAGGAGGCGGTGCCGGCGATCGTCGAGCTTGAGCATTTCGGTGTGCCCTTCTCGCGCACCCCTGAGGGCAAGATCTATCAGCGCCCATTCGGCGGCATGACGACGAATTACGGCGAGGGCACGGCGCAGCGCACGGCTGCTGCCGCCGACCGCACCGGCCACGCGATCCTGCACACGCTCTATCAGCAGAGCCTGAAGCATCAAGCCGAGTTCTTCGTGGAGTATCTGGCGCTCGACCTGATCATGGACGATGAGGGCGCCTGTCTGGGGGCCACGGCGTGGAACCTCGACGACGGCTCGATCCACCGCTTCCGCGCACACCAGACGCTGATCGCCACCGGCGGCTATGGACGCGCCTATTTCTCGTGTACCGGCGCGCATACGCAAACCGGCGACGGCAACGCCATGGTGCTGCGCGCGGGGTTGCCGCTGCAGGACATGGAGTTCGTGCAGTTCCACCCGACCGGCGTCTATGGCGCCGGCATGCTGATCACCGAGGGCGCGCGCGGCGAGGGCGGCTACCTCACCAACTCCGAGGGTGAGAAGTTCATGGAGCGCTACGCGCCCTCGGCCAAGGATTTGGCGAGCCGCGACGTGGTCAGCCGTTCGATGACCGTTGAAATCCGCGAAGGCCGCGGCGTCGGCGCCGAGAACGACCACATCCATCTGCATCTCGAACATCTTGATCCGGCGCTCTTGAACCAGCGCCTGCCGGGCATCTCGGAGACGGCCAAGATCTTCGCCAATGTCGACGTCACCAAGGAGCCGATCCCGGTGCTGCCGACCTGCCATTACAACATGGGCGGCATCCCCGCGCTCTATACGGGCGAGGCGGTCACGGTGAAGGGCGGGGATGCCTCAACCGTCGTGCCGGGGCTGATGGCGATCGGCGAGGCGGCCTGCGTCTCGGTGCACGGCGCCAACCGGCTGGGCTCGAACTCGCTGCTCGATCTGGTGGTCTTCGGGCGCGCGGCGGCCGATCGCTGCGCCGAGATCGTGCGGGCAGGTGAGAAGCACAAGCCGCTCGCCAACGGCAACGCCGAGGCCGGGATCGCGCGGCTCGACAAGGCGCGCCACGCCGACGGCGACATTTCGACCGCTGCGCTGCGTCTGGAAATGCAGCGGGTCATGCAGAACCACTGCGCCGTCTTCCGCGAGGAAGCCTCGCTGAAGGAAGGCACCGACATGCTGAACGATGCCTGGTCGAAGCGCGACAAGCTCAAGGTCACAGACCGCTCGATGATCTGGAACTCCGACCTCGTCGAGACGCTCGAGCTCGACAATCTGATGGCCCAGTCGCAGGTGACCATCAACGGCGCCCTCAACCGGCGCGAAAGCCGGGGCGCCCAGGCGCGCGAGGACTATCCCGACCGCGACGACGAGAACTGGATGAAGCACACCCTTGCCTGGTGCGACGACAAGGGCGCGGTGAAGATCGACTACCGCCCGGTGACGCTGCAGCCGATGACCAACGAAGTGCAGTCCTTCCCGCCCAAGGCGCGGATTTACTGAGATACCGGGATTAGGAAACGGGACCGAACAGCATGGTCGAATTCACGCTGCCGAAGAACTCGAGGATCAAGAAGGGCAAGCATTGGCCGGCGCCCGACGGCGCGACGCGCACCAAGACCTTCCTGGTCTACCGCTACGATCCGGACGCAGGCGAGAACCCGCGCCTCGACAGCTTCGACGTCGATCTCGACACCTGCGGGCCGATGGTCCTCGACGCGCTGATCAAGATCAAGAACGAGATGGATGCGACCCTGGCCTTCCGGCGCTCCTGCCGCGAGGGCGTGTGCGGCTCGTGCTCGTTCAACATCGACGGCGTCAACACGCTCGCCTGCACGAGCTACATCCCGGAGGGTAGCGGCGCGGTGAAAGTCTATCCGCTGCCGCACATGCCGGTGGTGAAGGACCTGATCCCCGACCTTTCGATCCCGTATGCCCAGCTCACCTCGATCGAGCCGTGGCTGAAAACCGACAGCGCCCCGCCGACGCGCGAGCGCCTGCAAAGCCCCGAGGAGCGCGAGAAGCTCGACGGGCTGTGGGAGTGCATTCTGTGTTTCTCCTGCACCACGAGCTGTCCGAGCTATTGGTGGAACGGCGAGCGCTATCTGGGGCCGGCGGTGCTGTTGCAGGCCTATCGCTGGATTGCCGACAGCCGCGACGAGCATACCGGCGAGCGCCTCGATGCGCTCGAGGACCCGTTCAAGCTCTACCGCTGTCACACGATCATGAACTGCTCGAACACCTGCCCCAAGCACCTCAACCCCGCCAAGGCGATCGGCGAGATCAAGAAGCTGATGGTGGCGCGGCGGTCGTAGGGTTCATGGGGTTTCGCCGGTTCGGCACTTTATTGTAGGGGCGGGTTTCAAATCCGCCCGTTTTTCTCACCACAGAGCCACAGAGAAAGGCCTCTGCGGCGCGGTCTCACGTCTCTCCGTCATTCCCGCGAAAGCGGGAATCCAGCCGAACGGCGCAATGGATCCCCGCTTTCGCGGGGATGACGAGGTCGGACGGCCACGGGCGCCAATCCTTTCTCTTTGTCTCTGCGGTAAAAAATCGGGCGGGTTTGAAACCCGCCCCTACGAATACCAGACAACCGATAAGAAGCGGCCTTCAGCTCAGCCCGGCACCGCCTCGGGATAATGCCGGCGGACGTTGCCGGGGTAGCTGCGCGAGAAATAATTCCAGAGCTGGTCGCCGTAAATATCCGGATGGTCCGGGCTCGCCATCGCCGCGACCCCGGCTTCGGTCTCGTCGCTCTGCGCCATGAAGCCGGCATTTGCGTGACGCGGGCTCGCGGCGACGGCGTCGGTAAAGCGCCGGTCGAGCTTGAGCGGGGTGAGCGGCATGTCGAGCGCCGGCCCATGGAAATAGCCGGCCGACTGGCGCGGCGTGTTGGTGCGGACCCGGTGCGGCGTCGCGACGAAATAGTTCCCCGTCATCGCCTGTAAGATTTCGCCGAGGTTGATGACGAAGCTGCCTGGAATAATCGGCACGGGGATCCATCTCCCCTCGGCGTTCTCAACCTCCAGGCCGGGCGTGTCGCCAGGCGCCAGCACGGTGAGGAAACCCGCATCATGGTGCGCGTTGACGCCGAATTGGCCGGGCGGCGTCGCGGGATAATTGATCAGCTTGGTGAGCGACATGCGCTCCTCGCCGAACAGCCGCTCGAAATGATCGGGTTCGAGGCCGAGGCCCATGGCGAGGATCGCCATCAACTCGCCAGCGAGCCCGCCGAGATCGGAGAACCAGCGCTCCAGCACCGGGCGGAAACCGGGTAGGACATCGTCCGGCGGCCACTGATTAGGGCCGAGCAGGCGATAGTAATGCGGCGTAACATCCGGTGCGCGCGGGGCGTGCTCGGTCCACAGATCGATCTGCTCGCGGATGTCGGGCTGGTTGTTGGTGTATTCCGCGCCCTCGGGCTCCCAGCCGCGGAAGTGCCGCGACTTGCGCTTGTCGATGAGCAGCTTCTGCTCCAGCGGCAGAGCGAAGAACCGGTCGGCGATCGCGAAGGCATCGTCGACGACCGCGCGGTCGACACCGTGATTGGTGACGATGAAAAAGCCGACATTGTGACAGATCTCGCGCAGCGTCTCGGCCAGCGCGGCGCGTTCGCCCGCCCCGCTGCGCCAGGGCGAAATGTCGATCACGGGAATTTCGGTGAACGCCCCGTCCTTCGTGCCCGTGCCCAATTCGTTGATTGCTTGCGTCATTCTTCGCTGGTCCGCCGCTGCGCGCACCTGTTGAGCCAAGGGACGCGACATACCGTATCATGTGATTTGTGAATAGGTACCCCGAACGTCAACGGCGCTTTCCGAGAGGCGTTGTTCCGGCCTTCGAGGGTGCACCACAGGAAAGGCATGACCGCGAATGTATATCCCCAAGCCCTTCGCCGAGACCGACCGCGACACGCTCTTCGATCTGATCGACGCGCACGCCTTCGGTCTGTTGATGAGCGTCGAAGGCGGCGTGCCGGTGGGCTCGCACATTCCCTTCGTGCTCGACCGGGCGAGCGGCGAGTACGGGACCTTGCAGGCCCACGTTGCCCGCGCCAATCGGCAATGGCAAGGCTTCGATGGCGAGAGCGAGGTGCTGTGCGTCTTTAGCGGGCCGCATGCGTATGTCTCGCCTGGCTGGTACGACCCGGCCAATCCGGCGGTGCCGACCTGGAACTACGCCGTCGTCCACGCCTACGGCGTGCCGCGGGTCGTCGACGACCCGGCGCATCTGCGCGCTCAGCAGGACGCGTTGGTCGCCCGCTTCGAGGCGGGCCGGGCCGAGCCGTGGTCTCTGGCCAGCCAGCGCGAGAATTACATCGAAGGGATGCTGAAGGGCATCGTCGCCTTCGAGATCCCGGTGGCGCGGCTGGAGGGCAAGTTCAAGCTCAGCCAGAACCACCCGGAAGCCAACCGCCGCGGCGCCATCCGGGGCCTGCGCGACGAAGCGGGCGATCTGGGCAGCCTGGCGGTGGCGGAGCTGATGGCGGCGCGCGAGGGCGCCGGCTGAGCGCCGGCGGCCCCAACAGAAAGTATGTCTTAGATCACTGGTGCCATCGGCGTCATACCATCGGCGAACATCTCTTCCAGGATGGCGGCGAGGCGGTCGACCGCGGGTGTCGGCGGCGCGCTCGGCGCCCGGGCGAGGCTGATATTCAGTTCGGGCAGCGGCGGCAGCGTGCGCCTTGCCGCGACGCGTGCCAGGCCCGGCTCGAGCGCGCGCTCGCCGCGCGCGGTGACGCCTAGCCCGGCGCGCACGGCGGCGCGCAGCCCGGCAAGGCTGGGGCTGCTGAAGACGATGCGGTGGGGAAGGCGCGCAGTTTCGAGCGCCGCGAGGGCAGCGGCGCGAATGCCGCAGGGCTCGTCGCACAGCACGAGCGGCAGCGGCGCCTCCCTTGCCGGCGGCGCGCCGCCGTCGCCGATCCAGATCAGGCGTTCGCGGCCGAGCGCGGTTGCGCCCGCGCGCTGCGTGGCGCCAGCAAGGCCCAGCGTCAGCGCGAGATCGAGCGCGCCATCGTCGAGCATCGCCGCGATCGTTGCGGTCGCCTCCACGCGGACCTCCAGCGTCGCCGCCGGATAGGTCAGCGCGAAGCGGGCGAGCGCATCGGGCAGGCTCGACTCGGCGAGGTCCTGATTGGTGCCGAGGCGCACCGGACCTTCGATGCCGGCGCGCGTGAGGCTCGCCTTGGCTTCGTCGTTCAACGCCAGAATGCGCCGCGCATAGTGCAGCAGGCGGCGGCCATCGGCGGTCAGCACCATGCGCCGGCCCTCGCGGCGAAAGAGGCGAACGCCCGCTTGCGCTTCCAGGCGCTTCATCTGTAGGCTGACCGCCGATTGGCTGCGGCCGACGCGCTTGCCGGCCCGTGCGAATCCGCCGGTCACGGCGATCGCGACGAAGGTGCGCAAGAGATCAATATCGAAATCAGGAATCATACATTTAGTAATACAATGTATTTGCTGAATTAATCAATTTAACAAATCTAAGAAATCTCAATATGGTTGTGCCGCATCGAAATGCGTTGCCGGCACGAAGGTAAACGCGAACGTGAAAAAGGAGACAAGGATCATGATCACAGCAATCGTCCGCTTCAAATTGCCCGATGGCACCACGCTCGAAGAGGCGACCAAGCTGTTCGAAGGCTCGGCGCCCAACTATCGCGGGCTCGATGGGTTGGTTCGGAAATACTACCTATTCGGCGAGGGCGCGGCCGCCGGCGGTGCGTATCTATGGGAAACGCGCGCGGCTGCCGACAAGGTCTATACCGGCGAATGGAAGGCGATGATAAAGGAACGTTACGGCATGGCGCCCACAGTCGAGTATTTCGACACGCCCGTCATCGTCGACAACACCGCCGATCAGGTCAGCGCCGCCGCCGAGTAGTGACCTATTCGACCTTTGTCGAAGCGGCACCGGCCCACTCCCCCACCCGGCCGCCCATGAGGATACTGTCGTTGGGCGGCCGGGTGGGGGAGCGGGCTGGCGCCGAAGTTTAACAATCCGTTCTAGACGCCGCGCGCCTCGATCCAGTCGAGGCAGCGCTGGACGGTCTCGCGCCAGTTGGGTTCGCCCTGGATCCAGTGACCGTTCTCGGGCAGTTCAGCGTAGTCGCCGCCCGCCGCCGCGTAGCGCCGCGCGGTAGCGCGCACGCCAGACGCCGGCACCGTGCGGTCGCGCCCGGCGGCGAGGGTCAGGATGGGGCAGGTCACTTCGCGCGCCCGCACCCGCGCCGCGTGCTTGAGGTCGAGAAACCAGAACGCAATCTCGAAGACGACGCGGCCCGATTCGTGGACCTGGGCGGCGTACTCGCGTTCCTGGTCGTCGGCTTCAAGGCGATGCAGATAAGCAAAGCGCGCCGTCTTGAAGCTCGGCCGGTGCGGCCGGAAGACGAAGAGCGCCTTGGTGAGGATGGTCCAGAAGAAGACCCGCAGCACCGAAGGAACGAACAATATCAGCACGGCCGGCCAGCCCGATGGCGGGGCCGGGGTCAGGAAGATCGCGGCGCGGGCGAGGCCGCGCGCGGCCAGGATCTGAGCGAGCAGTCCGCCCATCGAATGGCCGATGATGATGGGCTTTTCCGGCAGGTCAGCGATTTCGGCTTCCAGATCGTCGGCGTAGTCGAGCAGGCTTGTGCCGCCCAGCGCTGGATCGGGCGCGGCCGCCGGATCAACGTCGTGGTGGCGCAAGACCGGCGCGATCACCTCATGGCCAGCGGCCTCGAAAGCCTGGGTGAAAGCGGCCCAATGCGGGCCGGGGCCCCACATGCCGTGGATCATCAAAAGCGTCGCCATTGACCTGCTTGTCCTGTGCCGCCGTTACAGCCGACGCGCCGCGCGTCGAGACGGCAGGATAAGGGTGGGACCGATCGATCGCCAACGGCGGATGGAGACGGCGTTTTGCCCGCCGACGGGTGTTGACGATCGCCGCCGGCGTTTTCGTCTATGCGACAACCGGTATCACGTCGACGACGGCGTCCCGGCGGTCCCGTGTGAGGTGGTGAACCTGAACGGGATCGGTGGTCAGCGTCTCCCGCCCGTTATCCTCGATGCGGTAGATGATCTTGGGTGCAAGCCCCAGCAGCGGCACGACTTGCGCCTCGTCATCGGTGTAACTTCGAAGCGCGGCCAGCACCGCCTTGCTGACGATGCCGACGCGTCCGATGACGACAGCGTTGTAGTCAAGCATCGCATCCTCCGTTCGGCTGGCACCCCAGGGGTCGGCGCCGGGGTGGTTGGCAACCGGACTGGCAGAAACGCGCACGGTGTGCGCCTTTCGTGGCATTATAAGCGCACCGTGTGCGCATTTCAAGGATTGCTAGCGCACCTCGTGCGCTTTTTGGTTTGTGTCCGGCGGACTGCGATCATAAAATCGGCGCGGCGCTAAGCGCTGCCGAAAGGGTTGCGGGGGCCCGGACAAGCCGATGGCGAAAAAGATTAGATCGAAAGACAAGTACGCGTTGGAGAGCGGCGCGTTGGAGAGGGGCGCGCTGGGAAACGGGGCGATGAGCCCCGCCGCCTTCAGGCATTGGCGCAAGTCGCTGAAGATGTCCCAGAAGGCCGCCGCCGAAGCGCTGGGCTTGAAGCGCCGGGTGGTGCAATACTACGAGAAAGGCGAGCGCGACGGCGTGCCGGTGGTGATCCCGAAAACGGTCCGGCTGGCCTGCTACGCGCTGACCGCCGGAATGCAGGACTATCCGGGGCCCGACGAAAGCTGATCCGCCTGCGCGCGATCGCGGGCATGGGCTTCCCGGAGCCGGCGGGGCCGGGAAGGTGATCGGGCCATGAAACTCAGCAATGAACAGCAGGCGGCGTTTGAAGAACGCGGGTACTTGATGCTGCCCGATCTCTTCGCCGCGCCGGAGCTCGACGCTTTGCGGCGCGCAGCGGCGGAGTTCTACGCCATGGACCGCCAGGAGGTGGTTCGCGAGAAGGATGGCACCACCGCCCGCACCGCCTTCGCCGCGCATACGTACAATGAAACGTTTCGGCGGCTGGGCCGCCATCCCCGCCTGGTCGAGCCGGTGCAAACCCTGCTGGGCGGGCCGGTCTACATGCATCAGTACAAGGTCAATGCCAAGGCCGCCTTCGACGGCGATGTCTGGCAGTGGCATCAGGACTACGGCACCTGGGCGCGCGACGATGCGATGCCCGAGCCGCGGGCGATGAACATCGCCGTCTTCGTCGATGAGGTGACAGAGTTCAACGGCCCGCTTTGGCTTATTCCCGGATCGCACGCGGAGGGGGTCTTCGAGGCCGGTCACGACGTGGCGACGACGAGCTATCCCCTGTGGACGCTCGACAAGGCGACGGTGGCGCGGCTCGTGGACCGAGGCGGCATCTATTCAGCGAAAGGCGCGGCCGGCTCGATGCTGATGTTCCACGGCAACCTGGTTCATGGCAGCCCGCCCAACATGTCGCCCTTCCCGCGCACCATCGTCTATCTCTCGCTCTGCCACGTCGAAAACCACATCCGCCAGTTCAAACGCCCGGAATGGATCGCCCACCGCGACTTCGCGCCGATCGAATGTCTTGGCGACGACTGCCTAGCGGAGCTTGCGGTGCGGGCAGCGGAGTAGGAAGGACCGAGCCACCCATGAACCTCCACAGGCTCCTGCAGGCGCGTGCGGCGGCCAACAATCCGGTCCGGGTCGGCGTTGTCGGCTGCGGCAAGTTCGCCTCGATGTATCTGGCGCAGGTGCCGCGCATACCGGGCGTGCATGTTGCCGCGATCGCCGATATCGATCCGGGCCGCGCGCGCGACAATCTGGAACGCATCGGCTGGCCGACCGAGCGCGTCGGCGTGCGCAATCTTGCCAAGGCGCTGAAGTCGGGCGGTACCTGGCTCACCGCCGATGCGAGCAAGCTCTTCGAGGCCAACGAGATCGACGTCATCGTCGAGGCGACCGGCGATCCGGCCGCCGGCATCGCCCATGCGCTCAATGCCGCCGATGCCGGCAAGCACATCGTCATGGTCAATGTCGAGGCCGACGCGGTCGCGGGTCCCTACCTCGCAACGAAGGTGCAGGCAGCCGGCGGCGTCTACTCCCTGGCCTATGGCGACCAGCCGGCGCTGATCTGCGAGCTTGTCGATTGGGCGCGCGCCAGCGGCTTTGATGTGACGGCCGCCGGGCGTGGCCATAAGTGGCTGCCCGAGTACCGGACCTACACGCCCGACAATGTCTGGGACGGCTATGGGCTCAGCGCCGCGCAGGCGGACGAAGGCGGCATGAACCCGCGCATGTTCACCTCCTTCCTCGACGGCACCAAGCCCGCGATCGAGAGCACCGCCGTGGCCAACGCGACCGGCCTCGCGCCTGCGCCTGGAGGTCTGACGTATCCGCCATGCGCCATCGACGACCTGCCGGAGGTCCTGCGGCCGGCAGACGAAGGCGGGGTGCTGCACCACAAGGGCCAGGTCGAGGTGGTCTCCTCGCTGCGACCGGATGGGACGCCGATTGATCATGACATCCGCTGGGGCGTCTTTGCGGTCATCGAGGCGGGCGACGAATATGTGCGCCGCTGCTTTTCGGAGTATGGCCTCAAGACCGATGCGAGCGGGCGCTATGCCGTGAGCTACAAGCGCTGGCACCTGATCGGGCTCGAGCTCGGCATCTCGGTCGCCTCGGTCGCGCTGCGCGGCGAGCCGACGGGGGTGGCGACCGGCTTCCGCGCGGACGCGGTTGCCATGGCCAAGCGCGACTTGAAGGCCGGCGAGACGCTCGACGGTGAAGGCGGCTACACGGTCTCGGGCACGCTCATGATGGCCGAACGCTCGCTCTCTGACGGCGCGTTGCCGATCGGCCTCGCCCACAACGTTGCGCTGACCGCCGATGTGCCCGCCGGTGCGGTCCTGCGCAAGACCGACGTGGCGCTCAATCAGAACAGCCTCGCGGTCATTGCGCGCGAGGAAATGGAGCGCGCCTTCGCGCCTGAGAAAGTTTCGCAAGGCAAGGCGGCGGCCGAATGAGCGGGGTTCTGCTGGTCACCGGCGCCGGCCGGGGCATCGGCGCGGCGGTGGCGCGGCTGGGCGCCGCGCGCGGCTATGCGGTCGCGGTCAACTATGCCCGCGACACCGCGAGCGCCGAGGCGGTGGTGAAGGAGATCGAGGCGGCGGGCGGCCGCGCGGTGCGGATACAGGCCGATGTGAGCAACGCCGAGGCGGTCGCCAAGCTCTTCGACACGGTCGAGGCCGGGCTTGGGCCCGTGACGGCGCTGGTCAACAGTGCCGGCATCACCGGGCAGATATCGAAGATCGTCGATGTCGATCCTGCGGCGATGGCCAAGGTCGTCGATGTCAATGTGAACGGCGTGCTCTACTGCCTGCGCGAGGGCGCACGGCGCATGTCGACCGCGCGCGGCGGGCCCGGCGGCGCGATCGTCAACATCTCCTCCTCGGCCGCCAATATCGGCAGTCCGGGCGAGTGGATCTGGTACGCGGCCTCGAAAGCCGCGGTCGATACCGCCACGCTCGGCCTTGCCCGCGAGTTGGCCGGCGAGGGCGTGCGCGTCAACGCCGTGGCGCCGGGACTGGTCGATACCGGGATCCACGCGGCGGGCGGCGCGCCCGACCGGATCGAGCGCATGGGGCCGTTGATCCCGCTGGGCCGCGCCGGGACGCCGGAGGAGATCGCCGAGACGGTCCTGTTCCTGCTTTCGGACGCAGCGTCTTACGTGACCGGCGAGGTGCTGCGCGTCGCCGGCGGGCGCTGACGCGCTTTCGTCCTACCCCTCCACCGCGATCCCAAACGCCTGGCGCATCACCTTGTAGCCTTCCTGCGCCGTTGACCAGTGACGGCCTCCGATCATGCCGCCATCGACGAGGATATCGGCGCCATTGACGAACGACGATTCGTCGCTTGCCAGAAACACGGCCGCATTCGCGATGTCCTCAGGCAGGCCGGCGCGCTTGATCGGCTGCGCCTGGGCGAAGGCCCCCTCCATGAGCGTGGCGGTCTTCTCCGCCGCCTCCGTATCCAGCCCCATCGCCTTGCCGAAGATCCCGGTGGCGATGGCGCCGGGGGAGATCGAGTTGACGCGGATCCCCACCTCGCCGAGTTCCATGGCAACACAGCGCGACAAGTGGATCACGGCGGACTTGGCCGCCGCATAGATTACCGAAGACGACCAGCCCGCCTGATGCCCGGCGATGCTGCCATTGTTGATGATCGAGCCGGCGCCGTGCTTTTTCATCACCGGTGCGGCGTGCTTCATGCCGAGCAGGACGCCGCCGAAGAGCACCGACATCGCCTGTTCGGTCCCTTCAAGGGAGATGCCTTCGATGCCGCCCGTCGGCGCGGGGCAGCCGGCATTGTTGAAGAGCACGTCGAGGCGGCCGTAGGCGGCGATGGTCTTGGCGATCAAAGCCTCGACATCATCCTCGCGGGAGACATCGGTGCGGATGAAACGCGCATCGCCGCCTATCGCTTCGGCGATCGCCCGGCCTTCGGCCTCGCGCCGCGCGGCGATGATGACCTTGGCGCCTTCCTCGGCGAAGCGCTCCGCCGTGCGCTTGCCGATGCCGCTGGTGCCGCCGGTGACGATGGCGACCTTGCCTTGAAGCCTGGCCATATCCGTGTCCTTTCGGGTCCCTGAGATCGGTATTGGTAGTGGCCCCGTTCTAGCGGATCGCCGGGCTGGTGCAAAACGCCCAAAGCGGGCCTGCCGGGCGTTGAGATTTTTCTGATCGTGAGTGCAAAAAGACACTTGCGGGGGAAAAATTCGGGGCCATTTCTCCCGCACCATGGTGACGCGACTGGCATCGATCACGGCCCTCCTGATGGGCACGCTCGTCTTCATGCTCGGCAATGGCTTGCTGGGCACGCTGGTGGCCGTGCGCCTCGACAAGGCGGGCTACGACACGGTGATCGCGGGCGCGGTGATGGCGGCCTATTTCGTCGGCCTCATCGCGGGCTGTCTGCGTGCAGGGGTGATCGTCGCGGCGGTTGGCCATATCAGGGCCTTTGCGGTATTCGCGGGATCGTCGGCGGCGCTGGCGGCGACCTTCACGCTGGTCGACGACCCGATCGCCTGGGCGCTGTTGCGGTTTCTCGGCGGTTTCGCCATTGCCGGGCTCTTCATGGTGATCGAGAGCTGGTTGAACGACGCCACCGAGAATGAGTGGCGTGGCCGCATCCTGTCGACTTACATGGTTGTGGTCTACATCTCGCTCGGCATTGGCCAGCTCCTGCTCGGGCTCTACCCGGTGGACGGCGCCAAGCTTTTCACCGTGGTCTCGATGCTGTTTGCGCTTTCGCTCATTCCCGTGTCGATGACGCGGCAGGCCGGGCCGACGATCCCGGAAACCGAGATCATGGGATTGCGCAAGCTTTTCGCCATTTCGCCCTTGGGCGCGGTCGGCAGCGCCGCGGCGGGCCTTCTGCTCGGCGCCTTCTATGGGCTGACGCCGATCTTCGCCCAGCGTGTCGGCCTCGATGTGAGCGGTGTCTCCTTATTGATGGCGGCGGCGATCGTCGGTGGATTGGTGGTGCAGTTTCCGGTCGGCGCCCTTGGCGACCGCTTCGACCGACGCAAGGTCCTCACCGCCGCCCTGTGGATTGTCTGCGCCTCGTCCGTTGCCGTTTCCTTCGCCTCCCTGTCAGGCAGTTTCTGGCTGATCGGGGTTTGCGCGGCCGGGCTGTGCTGCGCCTTCGTGATTTATCCACTGGCGGTCGGCCATGCCAATGACCGGGTGCACGGCGGCAGTCGCATCGCCATCGCCGGCGGGCTGCTCCTGACCTACAGTTCCGGCGCGGTGCTGGGCCCGTTGCTGGCGGCGGGTACGATGAACCTTGCCGGCCCCTACGGCCTGTTCATCTATTTGGCTGCCGTGACGGCGCTGACCGGGGGCTTTGCGCTCTATCGCATGCGCGCCAAGTCGGCGGTTCCGTCCGACGAGCAAGGTGCCGCGCAGTACATGCCGCGCACCTCGCCGGTGGCGCCGGTCCTCGACCCGAGCGTCGAGGAAGAGCCGGAGATCGCCGACATCCGGGCCGCCTGACGCAACCTCGCCCGGATCGGCATCAGGGTCGTTTGCGACCGGTGATCATGGCCCGCGGCAGGTTCTCCCGGTGGACCAGGCTGGCCAGCGCGACGCCGCCGATATGCAGGAAGATCAAGAGCAGGGTGAGGTTGGCGAAGACCTCGTGGACCTCCTCCCAGAACTCGTCCTCGCGCTTGCGCTGTCCCGATCGTTTGTTGTTGTCGTCATCATTCTCGTCGGCGCGGGCGGCGGGGATCGCCAGCACGATGGGCGCGGCATTCCCGGCGAAGAGCGGCGCGAGAGGTCCCTTGCGCTCGGCGCCGTAGGCCAGCAGGCCGGTCGCCACCGCCAATAGCAGGCTCACGAGCAGGGCGTAGACCATGAGCGCGCCGGCCGGGCTGTGGCCGAGATGGCGCTTGGCGCGAAAGGTGAGAAGCGCGATGAGATAGCGCAGCGCCGCACGGGGGCCGTAGGCGAAGTCGCTGAAGCGGGCGTGCCGCGTACCGATGAAGCCCCAGACGATGCGCAGCAGGACCAGCGCCCCGACCACATATCCCGCCCAGACATGGACGGTCATCAAGTCGTCCTCGGTAAGGTAGGCGACGGTGTAGGCGACGACCAGGCTCCAGTGGAACACCCGGACGAACGGATCCCAGACGCGGATCCAGGTCACCGCCGCGGGTTTGGCGGCTTGGGTTTTGGTTTCGGTCATGGGCGTTCGGCCTTTTCGCTTGTCGCGCGTACAAGAAGGCCGATGAGGGTGTCTATTAGATGGCGTTGGCTCACGGCGCCGTCACCTGCGGCGCTTTGTCCAGCGTGGCCAGCGCCTCGTGCGTTGACAGAAAGACGCGACCAGGCTTGAGATGGTCGAGGAAATCGGTGCGATTCAAGCGGTCCATCACCGGTCCCTTCACCTCGGCCAGATGCAGTGTGACGCCGGCGTCGCGCAGCTCGCCGACCAGCGCCTCGAGCGCTTCCAGCGCGCTCGCATCGATCAGGTCGACGGCGCTGCAGATCAGCACGACATGGGCCAATTCCGGATCGTCGGCAATGGCGCCGAGGATGTGCGCCTCCAGTGCCGGCATATTGGCGAAATAGAGGCTCTCGTCGACGCGCACGGCATGGACATGCGGCAGCGTGCGCACCTCGTGGCGATTGACGTTGCGGAAATGCTCGCTCGCGCCGACCCGGCCGACCACGGCGATGTGCGGCCGGCTGGTGCGCCACAGGAACAGCGCCAGCGATGCAAGCACGCCGAGGACGATGCCCTCCTCCACGCCCAGCGCCAGCACGCCGGCGAAAGTGAGCGCCATGGCAGCGAAATCGGCCTTGTCGTAGCGCCAGGCGTCGCGGAATGCCTTGACCGCGATGAGGCCGGCGATCGAGACGATGATGATCGCGGCGAGCACGGCGTGGGGCAGGTGGCGAAGCGTGGGCGTGAAGAAGGCGACGGTGATCGCAATCAGCACCACCGTCACGATCGCGGAGAGCTGGGTTCGGGCGCCGGCCTCGAAGTTCACGGCGGAGCGGGCGAAGCCGCCGGCGACCGGCTGGCCGCCGGTGAATGCGGCGCCGATATTCGCCATGCCGAGGCCGACCAGCTCCCGGTTGGCATCGACCTTCTGGCGCCGCCGGCTCGCCAGCACCCGGGCAATCGAGACGGACTCGACGAAACCGACCGCGGCGATCAGCAGCGCCGCGCCGGCGATCGCCCGCCATTTCTCCAGGTCCCAGTGCGGCAGCGCGAAGCCCGGCAGGCCTTGCGGGATCGCGCCGACGACAACGACCTGCGCGGCCTGGGCCAGATCGAAGGCGCCGGAGGCAAGGGTCGCGACGACGACGACGAGCAATGGCCCGGTCTTGGGGATGAGGCCGGCAAGGCCCTTGGGCAGGCCCGAGCGGCGGAGCCAGCGCGCCAGTGGGCCGCGCAGAAGCAACAGCACCGCGATGCTGATGACGGCGACGACGACGGTGACGCGATTGACCTCGGGCAGGGCCTGGACGAGAGCGACCACGGTTTCATCGGGCCGGCCGCGCGGCGCCTTGACGCCAAGCAGGTGCTTGACCTGACTGAGCGCGATTAGGATCGCGGCCGCGCTGGTGAAGCCCGCGAGGACCGAGTGGCTGAGGAAATTCGCCAGCACGCCCGCGCGGAGCAGGCCGAGCAGGACCAGGATGACACCGACCATGAGCGCCAGCACCAGCGCCAAGGCGACGTATTCGGCGCTGCCGGGCGCCGCGAGGGTCGCCAGCGCGCTCGCCACCATCAGCGAGGCGACCGCGACCGGCCCGACCGCCATGGTGCGGCTGCTGCCGAAGATGGCGTAGAGAAACGGCGGGGCGATGCTGGCATAGAGCCCGACTTCGGGCGGCAGTCCCGCGAGCAGGGCATAGGCCATCGCCTGCGGGACTAGCATGATCGCGGTGATCGCGCCCGCCGTCAGGTCACCCGCCAGATCGGCGCGCTGGTAGGCTGGCAGCCAGGCGAGGATCGGAACCAACCGCCCGGCCGGGCCGATCCGGCCCGGTACGCCGGGAGGCGGCGCGTCCTGGGTCAAGCCGCCGGTACGGTCGGGCGGTTCCAGGGCATGGCCGCAAGCAGGCTCGCCATGCCGCAGTTCCCAGTGGTCCCGGCGAAGACGAGGCCCGCGCCGACGAAGCCCGAGAGCAGCGCGAACCACGGCGAGACGAAAGCCGCCAGGAGTACGCCCAGAACGACCAACGCGCCGGCCGCGATCTGCACTTGGCGTTGCAGGGCGATCGGGGCCTTGCGGTCGAAATGGGTCGGCAACTTTGCCTCCTTCCAGCCGGCGAGCCCGCCGTCGAGGTGGTAGATCTCGCGGAAGCCGGTCTTCAGGATCTTTTGTGCGGCCTCGGCGGTGCGGCGACCACTGGCGCAGTGGAAGACGCCGGTCTTGTCGCTCTCTCCAACGAAATCCTTTGGATCGAAGCCGGACAGAGGCACCAGCTGCGCGCCGAGGATATGTTCGCGCGCATATTCATCCGCCTCGCGGATATCGATCAGCACGGCCTTGTCGGCATCGAGCCAGGATTTGACGGTGACGGGATCGATTTCCTTCAGCATGAGCTACCTCGCTTTTGGATGTTGTGTCTTCCCCGCCTGGGCGGGGCCGCAATAGATTTCGTAGAGGGTCGCGATCACCCGCGCGGCTTCGTCGCTGGCGATCGAGTAGTGGATGGTCTGGGCTTCGCGCCGCGTGGCCACGAGGCCGTCTTTTCGCAGCCGCGCCAGGTGCTGCGACAGCGGCGACTGTTCGACGCCGAGCAGCGCTTGCAACGCCCCCACCGATTTCTCGCCTTGTGAAAGATGGCAAAGGATCATCAGGCGGGTGCCATTGCCGAGCGCGCGCAAGAGCGTGCTGGCCTGGCTGGCCGCGCGTTCCATGTCGCCGATGTCGATCGATGCTTTCGTGAGCGCTTTTATATTCATACTTGCTAATTTAGTATTTACTCATATATAGTCAAGAAGAAATCGCGAGCCGGTTCGGGACGACGGCTTCCGGGAGCAACCGGTGACGCAACCGGTAATTCTGTGAGAATCGAAGGAGACCGCCATGCAACCGCCCTTAAATCCCCGTGTCACCACATTCTTCGACGAGGCGACCTTCACGGCCACCCATGTCGTGGTGGAGCCCGATGGCAAGCACGCTGCAATCGTCGATTCGGTGCTCGACTTCGACCCCAAATCCGGCCGGACCTCGACCACATCGGCGGACGAGGTGATCGCCTTCGTGCGCCAGAACGAGCTTGCCGTCGACATCATCCTGGAAACCCATGTGCATGCGGATCACTTGACCGCGGCGCCCTACCTGAAGGAGCAACTGGGCGCTCCGATCGGCGTCGGCGCGCGCGTTGACACCGTGCAGGAGACTTTCAAACCGGTGTTCAACGCCGAGGCGGAATTCGCCACCGATGGCAGCCAGTTTGACCGGTTGCTCGAGGACGGCGAGACGTTCACGACCGGCGCGCTGGAATGGCGGGTCATGCACACCCCCGGACACACACCGGCTTGCGCGACTTATGTGGCGGGCGATGCGGCCTTTGTGGGCGACACGCTTTTCATGCCGGACTTCGGCACAGCGCGTTGCGACTTCCCGGGCGGCGACGCGGCGATGCTTTACAAATCGATTGGCCGGGTGCTCGCGCTGCCGCCGGAAACGCGGCTCTTCCTGTGCCACGATTACAAGGCCCCACCGGAACGCACCGATTTCGTGTGGCAGACCACCGTGGCGGCTGAGCGGGCCAAGAGCATTCACGTCCACGATGGCATCGACGAGGCCGCCTTCGTGAAAATGCGCACCGAGCGCGACGCCACGCTCGACATGCCGACGCTCATCCTGCCCGCAGTGCAGATCAACATGCGCGCCGGCGAATTCCCGCCAGCGGAGGATAACGGGGTCTCCTACCTCAAGCTGCCGCTCAACATGCTCTGAGCAGAGGGCCCGGGCCTGCCGGAGATCGCATCGCGGCAGCCGATCGCGCATTGCGCTGGGCGTTGACCTCGCGGCGGAACCGGTTATCTCTTGGCGCTTCATTAAGGACGATGGCGCCACTCTCTGCTGTATGACCGACGGACCACTTGCCGCCTATCGCGCTCTTTGCCGCGCGCAGACCATCATGGGCGATCCCGCCCAGGAGCTGGCGGCGGAGAAACTGCAAAGCCTGCATCACGCGCTTGCGGGCTACGAGCCTTCGGCCGGCGGCTGGGCCGAGCGTTTCGGCCTGGCCCGGCGCGCCGAGCCGCCGCTGGGGCTTTACGTCTGCGGGCCGGTCGGGCGCGGCAAGTCGATGCTGATGGATCTCTTCTTCGAGACGGCACCGCTGGAAAAGAAGCGCCGCGCGCATTTCCACGAGTTCATGCTCGACGTGCATGCGCGGTTGCACAAGATCCGCAAAGCCGCGAAGGGCAAGCCGCGCGAGGCCGATCTTATTGCACCGCTTGCCCGAGGGATTGCCGAGGAGACCTGGCTGCTCTGCTTCGATGAGTTCCAGGTCACCAATATCGCCGATGCGATGATCCTGGGTCGGCTCTTCGAGGCGCTGTTCGCGGCGGGGATGGTGGTCGTCGCGACCTCGAACGACGCGCCCGATGCGCTCTACGCAGGGGGGCTCCAGCGCGACCGCTTTACGCCCTTCGTCGCGCTCATCAAGGACAAGCTCGATCTCCTGGTGCTCGACGGCGGCACCGATTACCGGTTGAAGCGCATCGCCGGCCGGCCGGTTTATCACGCTCCGTTGGGTGCGCCGGCCACGACCGCGCTCGATCAGGCTTTCCGCGATCTGACCGATCTGGACGCGGGCCCGCAGGCGGAACTGGAAGTGCAGGGCCGTGCGGTGCGCGTGCCCCAGGCCGCGCGCGGCGTCGCCCGCTTCGCCTTTGCCGATCTATGCGAGAAGCCCTTGGGCGCGGCCGACTACATCGCCATCGCCCATCATTTCCATACCGTGCTGCTCGACGGTATCCCCAAGCTCACTCCCGAGCAGCGCAACGAGGCGCGGCGTTTTTCGACGCTGATCGATGCACTTTACGAAGCCAAGGTTCGGCTCATCTGTTCGGCCGACGCGGCGCCGGACGAGCTTTACGTCAAGGGCAGCCACGCAAGGGAATTTGAGCGCACCGCCTCCCGCCTCTTCGAGATGCAGAGCGCCGATTACCTCGCGGCATGACGGGCCAGGTTTTCCAAGTGTGTGTATTCTCTGGTAGACTTTGGCCCAGAAAGCCACGGGAGGCCGCCCCATGAACGTCATCGTCACGGATACCAGTACCCGCAAGCCTGACCATATCGCCGACGCCGAGTGGGCGGTCCGCCTCGACCTCGCGGCCGCGTACCGGCTGGTCCACCATTTCGAGATGACCCAGCTCGTCTACAACCACATCACCGCGAAGGTGCCGGGGCCGGAAAAGCATTTCCTGATCAACGAATACGGCCTGATGTATGACGAGATCACCGCTTCGAACCTGGTGAAGGTCGATCTCGACGGAACCATTGTCGACGGCACCGCTGGCAGCCGCGAGATCAACCCGGCCGGCTACATCATCCATTCCTGCATCCACCGCGCGCGCGACGATGTTACCTGCGTGCTGCACACGCACAGCCGCGCCGGGGTCGCCGTTTCCTGCCTCAAGGACGGCTTGCTGCCGATGGAGCAGACGGGGCTGCTGTTCGAGGACCGGGTCGCCTATCACGACTACGAGGGCCTCGCCGTCGACGAGGACGAGCAGGACCGCCTCCTCGCCGATATGGGCGAGCACAAAACGATGATCCTGCGCAACCACGGGCTCCTGACCTGCGGACGCTCGATCCCCGAGACGTTCCGGAACATGTACTATCTGGAGCTCGCCTGCCGCACACAGCTCGACGTGACGGCAACCGGGCGTGAGATCAACATGCCCTCAAAGGACGTGCGCGATCACACGGCCGCGCAATTCAACAGCGATCAGGCCGGGATCGGCGACGGCAAGGGCAACACCCGCGAATGGCCGGCGCTTTTGCGCATGCTCGACCGCAAGGACCCCAGCTGGCGGAGCTGACGCACTGAGGCTTGGTCAGGGCTTTCGTATCCGTCATTTCGACCGAAGGGAGAAATCTGGCCCGGAACTGCGCTGGCAGGGCCCGGATTCCTCCTTCGCCGAAGCTCACTCGAAATGACTGAGAGCGAGCAATTGACCCTACCCCGCTACCTGATGCAGATGCACGTCGCGCTGCGGGAACGGGATCGAGATGCTCGCCTTGTCGAGCGCTTCCTTGAAAGCTTTTGTCAGCTCGAATTTCACGCCCCAATAGTCGCCGCTGTCGCACCACACCCGGATCGTCAAGTTGACCGAGCTGTCGGCAAGCTCGCCGACGACGATCAGCGGCTCGGGATCCTTGTGCGCGCGCTTTTCCTTGGCGATGACGCCTTGCGCCGTCTTGATCGCCTTGCCGATATCGTCGCCGTAGCCGATGCCGAGCGAGAAATCGACGCGCCTCGTCGGATGGAAGCTGAAATTCTTCACCACGTCGCCCCAAACCTTGCCGTTGGGCACAATGATCTGGACGTTGTCGGGTGTGGCGAGCTCGGTAGTGAATAGCGTCAGGTTCTTCACCGTGCCGGCGGTGCCGGCCACCTCGATGAAATGTCCCTGCCGGAAGGGCCGGAATATCATGATCATGACGCCGGCCGCCAGGTGCGAGAGCGTGCCCTGCAATGCCAGACCGATGGCGAGCCCGGCCGCACCGAGCACGGCGATCATGCTAGCGGTCTGGACGCCGAACTGGCTTAGCACGGCGACCACGGTGAAGGCGAGGATGAGGTATTTGACCAGGCTGGCGACGAAGCCGATCAACAGCGGGTCGACCGTCTCGCGCTTGCCCATCACGCGGCGGATGGTGCGGTTGACGGCACCTGCGACAATCCAGCCGACGATCAGGATCGCGATGCCGCCGACGACGCTGAGGCCGTAGGTTGTGAAGATCTGTTCTATGGTTTCCATGGGGCGCTCCTATTCGAGGTGATCGGTTTTGATGCGTCCGGGTGCCATGTGATCGGGCCGGCGCTCAACTTGGCGCAGGATGCCGGGTCGGTCTGTACCCATCCGGCCCGATGATCGTGGCGTCAATCGTTCGGAAAAAGTGCTCTCGCGGAGGTCCGAACGCTCAGGCGTCTTCCGGCCAGCGCGGACGGCGCAAGGTGAAGAAGTCGCCGACCAGCGCGTAATCCATATAGCCGAGCCGGGCGATCGCCTTCAGCTTGCGCGGATCGATGAGCCCGTCGGTCAAGACACTTTCGTCGATATGGATGCCGACGACCTCGGCGACGATCATGATGTTGGGGTGATGGTCGTCAAGTTCCTTCAGGCGCACGCTCTGCAGGTATTTGCATTCGAGATGGATGGGGCTTTCGGCGACGCGCGGCGGCTTGACCAACTCGGCCGGTTCCTTGGTGAGCCCTGCATAGTCGAACTCGTCATGGTCGGGTGGGCCATCGATCGACGATCTGTTCATCGCCTCGCGCAGATCCCAGGTGGCGACCGAGTGCACAAACTCGCCGGTCGCTTCGATGTTGGTAACGCTGTCCTTGCGCGGGGCGGCGTGCGCCTTCTTGCCCGCCCCCGGACCGCCGGAGAAGATCACCTGCGGCGGTGTGTAGGAAACTGTGTTGAAGAAGGAATAGGGCGCCAGGTTCACCGTCCCGTCGGCCGCAAGCGAGGAAATCCAGCCGATCGGCCTTGGCGCCACGATCGCGTTGAACGGATCGTGCGGCAGGCCGTGGCCGTCTTGGGGGCGGTAGAACATGGGGGGCTTTTTCTATCGTGCTGAGGCGTAGTGGGGCCAGGAGCTTAGTGGGCTGTCCGACCGCTTGCAATCATCACTGGAACGGGCCTGGAGCGCGTCCCTTGGGCGCACCACCAGCCCTTCCCCTTGCTCCTCCTCCTATTTCGCGCTAGGTACGCGCGGTACGGTCGGCGCGGGATGCCGGCTGTGAATACGCGGGAATTCGCAAGCCTTTCGGCGCCCCGCGCCTCTCGGGGGAGATCAATGGCAAGGAACAAAATCGCGCTCATCGGCGCCGGCCAGATTGGCGGCACGCTGGCGCTGCTCGCGGGATTGAAAGAGCTGGGCGACGTCGTGCTGTTCGACATCGTCGACGGCGTTCCGCAAGGCAAGGGCCTCGACATCGCCCAGGCCACGCCGGTCGAGGGCTTCGATGCGAAGTATCTTGGCGCCAGCGATTACTCGGCGATCGCCGGCGCCGACGTGATCATCGTCACCGCCGGCGTGCCGCGCAAACCCGGCATGAGCCGCGACGATCTCATCGGCATCAACACCAAGGTCATGCAGGCCGTCGGCGAGGGCATTGTTAAACATGCACCGAATGCCTTCGTCATCTGCATCACCAACCCGCTCGACGCCATGGTCTGGGTGCTGCGCGAGGTCACCGGCCTGCCCCATCACATGGTGGTCGGCATGGCTGGCGTGCTCGACAGCGCGCGGTTCCGCTATTTCCTGGCCGATGAGTTCGGTGTCTCGGTCGAGGACGTGACCGCCTTCGTGCTCGGCGGGCATGGCGACACCATGGTGCCGTTGCCGCGCTACTCGACCGTCGCCGGCATTCCACTGCCCGATCTCATCAAGATGGGCTGGACCACGCAAGCCAAGCTCGACGAGATCATCCAGCGCACGCGCGATGGCGGCGCCGAGATCGTGGGCTTGCTCAAGACCGGCTCGGCCTTCTATGCGCCCGCCTCGTCGGGCATTTCCATGGCCGAGGCCTACTTGCGCGACAAAAAGCGCGTGCTGCCCTGCGCGGCCTGGCTCGATGGACAGTTCGGGGTCAAGGATATGTATGTCGGCGTGCCTGTCGTGCTTGGCGCGGGCGGGGTCGAGCGCATCGTCGAGATCGAACTCGAGCCTGAGGAAAAGAAACTCTTCGATGCCTCGGTCGAGGCCGTGAAGGGTCTCGTCGATGCTGCCAAGGGCATGATCTGAGCGGGCCGCGGCTGCGCCCGCCATTCCGGGATAAGTCCCTATGAACATTCATGAATACCAGGCCAAAGAGCTGATGCGCTCGTATGGCGTTGCCGTGCCCAAGGGCGGGGTCGCCTACACGCCGGCCGAGGCCGAGAAGGTCGCCAAGGAGCTCGGCGGGCCGGTCTGGGTGGTCAAATCCCAGATCCATGCCGGTGGCCGCGGCGCCGGGCGCTTCAAGGACGATCCCAAGGGAAAGGGCGGCGTGCGCGTCGTCAAATCATTGGCCGATGTGAAGACGAGCGCCGGAGCCATGCTCGGCCAGGTGCTGGTCACCAAGCAAACCGGTCCGGCGGGCAAGGAAGTCAAACGCATCTATGTCGAGGATGGCTGCGACATTGCCCGCGAGCTTTACCTCTCGCTGCTGGTCGACCGCGGTAGCTCGCGCGTTACCATCATGGCTTCGACCGAAGGCGGCATGGAAATCGAAGAGGTTGCCGCCAAGCATCCGGAGAAGATCGTCAAGGTGGCGATCGACCCGGCGGTCGGCATGCAGGGGTTTTACGCGCGGCGCATCGCCTACGGCCTCGGGCTGGAAGGCGATCAGGTCAAATCCTGCATCAAGTTCCTGGCCGCCATGTACAAGGCTTTCATCGGCCTCGATGCCAGCATGGTCGAGATCAATCCTCTTGTTGTTACCGGCGCCGGAGAAGTGCTGGCGCTCGACGCCAAGATGAACTTCGACGACAACGCGCTCTATCGTCACGAGAACGTCGCCGAGCTGCGCGACGAGGACGAAGAGGATCCGGCCGAGACCGAAGCTGCCAAGCACGAGCTCAATTACATCAAGCTCGACGGCTCGATCGGCTGCATGGTCAACGGCGCCGGGCTGGCCATGGCGACGATGGACATCATCAAGCTCTATGGCGGCGATCCGGCGAACTTCCTCGATGTTGGCGGCGGCGCCACCAAGGACCGCGTGACCACGGCCTTCAAGATCATCCTCTCCGATCCCAACGTCGAGGGCATCCTGGTCAACATCTTCGGCGGCATCATGCGCTGCGACGTGATCGCCGAAGGTGTGGTCGCGGCGGCGCGCGAGGTCAGCCTCCATGTGCCGCTCGTCGTGCGTCTGGAAGGCACCAATGTCGAGCTTGGCAAGAAGATCCTCGCCGAATCGGGGCTGCCGATCGTCTCCGGCGACGATCTGGGAGACGCCGCCGAGAAAATCGTCCAAGCGGTGAAGGAGGCGGCCTGATGGCGGTCCTGGTCGACGAAAACACCAAGGTCATCTGTCAGGGCTTCACCGGCTCGCAAGGCACCTTCCATTCCGAGCAGGCGATCGCCTACGGCACCAAGATGGTCGGCGGCGTGACGCCGGGCAAGGGCGGCGCCACCCATCTCGATCTGCCGGTCTTCGACACGGTGGCCGAGGCCGTGGACAAAACCGGCGCGACCGCAAGCGTGATCTATGTGCCGCCGCCTTTCGCGGCCGATGCCATCCTCGAGGCGATCGATGCGGGCGTGGCGCTGGTGGTCTGCATCACCGAAGGCATTCCGGTGCTCGACATGGTGGGCGTCAAGCGCGCGCTCGATGGCGGGCAAACTCGGTTGGTCGGCCCCAATTGTCCCGGCGTCATCACGCCGGAAGCCTGCAAGATCGGCATCATGCCGGGGCACATCCACAAACGCGGCAATATCGGCATCGTCTCGCGCTCGGGCACACTGACTTATGAAGCGGTCGCGCAAACAACCGCGGCAGGGCTCGGCCAGACGACCTGCATCGGCATTGGCGGCGATCCGGTCAACGGCACCAATTTCATCGACTGTCTGGAGCTTTTTCTGGGCGACGAGGCGACGCAAGGCATCGTCATGATCGGCGAGATCGGCGGCACCGCCGAGGAAGAAGCCGCCGAGTTCGTCAAGCAGTCCAGGACCAAGAAGCCGATCGTCGGCTTTATTGCGGGCGTCACCGCCCCGCCGGGCCGCCGCATGGGCCATGCGGGTGCGATTATTTCCGGCGGCCAGGGCACCGCGGAAACCAAGATCGAGGCCATGAAAAGCGCCGGCATCGCGGTCTCCGACTCGCCCGCGTCGCTGGGCCAGACCATGCTGAAAGTCATTAAGCGTTAACCACAATTGTGCTAGGCGTTTAAGCGCCTAGATACCGTACTGGACACATCAATCTGGAACCGGCCGCGGCGGGTATCTCGCCGCGCGTCGACAAGCGAGTCTGTCTCATGAGTCATCGCCTGGACGCGACCTCCTTCCTGTCCGGCCCGAACGCGCCTTTCGTCGCCGAACTCTATGCCAAGTTTCTGGGCGACCCCGGCAGCGTGGACCCAAGCTGGTCGGAGTTTTTCGGCGGGCTGGGCGACGATGCGCGGGCCGCGCTGATGGATTATGCCGGGGCGAGCTGGGCGCCGCGTGGTACCCATGTGATCGGCAATGGCGCCGCCGAGGGCGGCCTTGGCGCAAACGGCAGCAATGGCGGCGCGGCCGTGGCGGCGGTGCCGGAAAAATCGGGCGCGCCTTCAATCTCCAATGCGGATGTGCGCGCGGCGACCACCGATTCGATCCGGGCGCTGATGATGATCCGCGCCTACCGGGTGCGCGGGCATCTGGAGGCCAACCTCGACCCGCTGGGCCTGGCCAAGCGCGAGCCGCACCCCGAGCTCGACTACCGCAGCTACGGCTTCAGTGAGGCCGATCTCGACCGCGAAATCTTCATCGACAACGTTCTGGGCCTGGAATCGGCGCGGTTGCGCGTGATCGTTCGGGCCGTGCGCGAAACCTATTGCGGCAATATCGGCGTGGAGTACATGCACATCCAGGATCCCGACAAGAAGGCCTGGATCCAGGGACGTATCGAGTCCAAACACAACCACACCGACTTCACTGTAAACGGCAAGCGCGCGATTCTGGAGCGCCTTACCGCCGCCGAGGCCTTCGAGAACTTCCTCGACAAAAAGCACACCGGCACCAAGCGGTTCGGGCTCGATGGCGGCGAGGCGTTGATCCCGGCGCTGGAGCAGATCATGAAGCGCGGCGGCCAGCTCGGTATCGAGGAGATTGTCATCGGCATGCCGCATCGCGGGCGCCTCAACGTGCTGGCCAATACGATGAGCAAGCCCTACCAGGCGATCTTCTCCGAATTCCAGGGCGCCTCGGCCAACCCCGAGGACGTGCAGGGCTCGGGCGACGTGAAGTACCATCTGGGCACCTCTTCGGACCGCACCTTCGACGGCAACGCGGTGCATCTCTCGCTGACCGCCAACCCTTCGCATCTGGAAGCCGTCGATCCGGTGGTGCTGGGCAAGGTCCGTGCCAAACAGACCCAGCACGGCAAGGGCGGGCGGGCGAAGATCATCGGACTGCTGATGCACGGCGACGCGGCCTTCGCCGGGCAGGGGCTCGTTGCCGAAACGCTCGATCTCTCCGAACTCAAGGACTACCAGACCGGCGGCACGATCCACGTCATCGTCAACAACCAGATCGGCTTCACAACCAACCCGGTCTATTCGCGCTCCGGGCCTTATTGCTCGGAGATGGCGAAGATTATCCAGGCGCCGATCCTGCATGTGAACGGCGACGATCCGGAATCGGTCGTGCACGCGGCGCGTATCGCCATCGAGTTCCGCCAGGAGTTCAAGTCGGACGCGGTGATCGACATGTTCTGCTATCGCCGCTTCGGCCACAACGAGGGCGATGAGCCGGCATTCACCCAGCCGCTGATGTACGCCGCGATCGCCGGGCATCCGACGACGCGGTCGATCTACGCGGAAAAGCTCATCGCCGAGGGCGTGATCACCAAGGACGAGGCGGACGGCTTCGTCGCCCATCTCCACGATCAACTCGAAACCGACTTCGAGGCTGCATCGTCCTACAAGCCCAACAAGGCCGACTGGCTGGAAGGCGCCTGGACGGGACTGGAAGCCAAGCGCGGGGATTACATCCGCGGCGAAACGGCGGTGCCGATCAAGACGCTCAAGTCGATTGGCGAGAAGATCACGACGATCCCGGATGACTTCAACCCCAACTCCAAGATCGTCCGCCAGTTCAAGGCCAAGCGGAAACAGATCGAGGCCGGCGACGGCATCGACTGGGCGACCGCCGAGGCGTTGGCCTTCGGCTCGCTGCTGAGCGAGGGCACGCCGATCCGGCTGTCCGGCCAGGACTGCCAGCGCGGCACCTTCTCGCAGCGCCATGCCGTGCTGACCGACCAGACGAGCGAGTTCAAATACACCCCGCTCGCCAACCTGACGCCCGACCAGGCCGATCTGGAGGTCATCGACAGCCCGCTTGCGGAATTGTCGGTGCTCGGCTTCGAATACGGCTATTCGCTCGCCGAGCCGCACGCGCTGGTAATGTGGGAGGCGCAGTTCGGCGATTTCGTGAACGGAGCCCAGATCATCATCGACCAGTTCATCGCCTCGGGCGAATCGAAATGGCTGCGGCTTTCCGGCCTCGTGATGCTGCTGCCGCACGGTTATGAGGGCCAGGGCCCGGAGCATTCCTCGGCGCGGCCGGAGCGTTTCCTGCAGCTCTGCGGCGAGGACAATATTCAAGTCGCCAACTGCTCGACCCCGGCCAGCTATTTCCACATTCTGCGCCGCCAGGTGCGCCGGAAGTACCGCAAGCCCCTCATCATCATGACGCCCAAATCCCTGCTGCGGCACAAACTCGCCGTTTCCAAGCTTGAGGATATGGCCGAGGGCACATCGTTCCACCGGGTGCTGTGGGACGACGGCACCGTCGCCCCCGATGACAAGATCAAGCGCGTCGTCCTGTGCACGGGCAAGGTCTATTACGATCTTCACGAGGAGCGCGAGAGGCGCGGCATCAAGGATGTCTATATCCTGCGCATCGAGCAGCTCTACTCCTTCCCCTACGAGGCGCTGACCGACGAGCTCGGCCGCTTCATGAAGGCGGGCTCGGTCGTATGGTGCCAGGAGGAGCCCGAAAATATGGGCGCCTGGTCCTTCGTCGACCGCAAGATCGAGGCGGTGCTGGGATCGCTCGGGCACCGGGTCACCCGGCCGATCTATGCCGGGCGTTCCGAGGCGGCCTCGCCCGCCACCGGCCTTTTCGCCCGGCACCAGCGCGAACAGAAGGCGCTGGTCGATGCTGCGCTGATGCATGACTGATCCGCAGATGCCCGACTTACAAATGCCTGACCTGCAAATGCCTGACCTGCAAATGAATGAGCGCCGCCGCAAACGCTAGCTAAGGAGGCCACGCGATGGCCCTCGAAATCCTCGTGCCCACGCTGGGCGAATCGGTCACCGAGGCGACGGTGGCGAAGTGGTTCAAATCGGTCGGTGAATCGGTTGCCGCCGACGAGCCGCTGCTCGAGCTCGAAACCGACAAGGTGACGCTCGAGGTCAATGCCGCCTCAGCTGGCGTGCTCTCCGAGATCCTCGCCGATGAGGGCGCCGAGGTCGAAGTCGGCGCGCTGCTTGGGCGCATCGACGAGAACGGTACGGCTGCCAAACCCAAATCGAATGGCGGTGCGGCTGAGGTGAAGAGTGCGGCCAAGAGCAATGGCGGCGACGCGCCAGCCCCGGTGCCCGCGCCGACACCTGCCGCCGCGCCTTCCGGCGAGGCGGTCACGGTCGTCGTGCCGACGCTGGGCGAATCGGTCACCGAGGCGACGGTCGCCAAATGGTTCAAGGCTGTCGGCGATGCGGTCGGCGAGGACGAGCCGCTTGTCGAGCTTGAGACCGACAAGGTCACGCTCGAAGTGAACGCGCCCGCGGCCGGTACGCTGGCCGAGATCGCCGCCGAGGAAGGCGAAACCGTCGAGGTCGGCGCGCTGCTTGGCAAGCTTGCGGCGGGCGCCGTCTCCGTGGCCGCGAAAGCGCCGGCGCCGAAGGCCACCGCTCCTGCACCGGCGGAAACGCCAAGTGACGATGTCATGCCGATGCCGCCTTCGGTGCAGAAGCTGATCGCCGAGCACGGGCTCGATCCGGCCCGGATCCCCGCAACCGGCAAGGGCGGACGGCTGACCAAGGGCGACGTGCTCGCCTTCATCGAAAAGGGCGGCACGGCATCTGCGCCTGCATCCGCCCCGGCTCCGGCGGCAAAGCCGGCTGCACCACGGGCTCCGTCCGCTCCCGATGCGCGCGGTGAAGAGCGGGTGCGCATGACGCGTCTGCGCAAACGCATTGCCGAGCGCCTCAAGGAGGCGCAGAACACGGCGGCGATGCTCACGACCTTCAACGAGGTCGACATGGGCGCGGTGATGGAGCTGCGCAGCCGCTACAAGGAACCCTTCGAGAAGAAGCACGGCACCAAGCTCGGTTTCATGAGCTTCTTCGCCAAGGCCTGCGTGCTGGCACTGAAGGAGCTGCCGGCGGTCAACGCCCAGATCGAGGGCGACGAGATCATCTACAAGAACTACTACGACATCGGCGTCGCGGTCGGCACCGAACAGGGTCTCGTCGTGCCCGTGGTACGCGATGTCGACAAGAAGTCCTTCGCCGAGATCGAGGCGACGATCACCGATCTTGGCTTGCGCGCCCGCGACGGCAAGCTGACCATGGACGAGCTGACCGGCGGCACCTACACCATCACCAATGGCGGCATCTATGGCTCGCTCATGTCGACGCCGATCCTGAACCCGCCGCAATCGGGCATTCTTGGCATGCACAAGATCCAGCAACGTCCCATGGCCGTCGGTGACAAGATCGAGCTGCGGCCGATGATGTATCTGGCAATGTCCTACGACCACCGCATCGTCGACGGCCGCGAGGCGGTCACCTTCCTGGTACGCGTCAAGGAAGCCATCGAGGACCCGCAGCGCATCCTGCTCGATATGTGAGTGGGCCTGGCGTCGAGGCGATCACAACCATGACCCGCATTCTCCTGATCCAGGGCCCGAATATGAGCTATCTCGGCTATCGCGAGCCCGAGATCTATGGCACCACGACCGCGGCCGAGCTCGACACGATGGTCAACGCCCATTCGGCCGAGCACGGCTACACGCTCGATATTTTCTATACCCACATCGAGGGCGAGGCGATCGGCCGCATCTATCAGGGACTGGACGAAGGCGCCGACGTGCTGGTGATGAACCCGGCAGGGATGACCTATGCCGGCTATGCCATGCGCGACTGTCTGCGCGCCGTGGCACCGAGGCTGCCCTATATCGAAGTGCATGTCAGCAACAACGGCGCGCGCGGTATCCATTCGATCCCCGGCGAGGCTGCGGCCGGCGTGATCGCCGGTTTTGGGGTGCAGGGTTACTTACTGGCGCTGGAGGCCGCGTTGGAGCTTGCCGGACACGAACCGGCCTAGGTCAAGATCGTCTCAGATTGCAGCAATCTGAGACGTGAATCTTGATCTATCCCCTATATTTAGAGCACGATTCACGCATCACACCATATCAGTGTGATGCGATCGTGCTCTAGCGTCGACCCAGCGCCCGCCGCGTTGGCTTTTTTAGTAACGTGGCCGGCGTGGATTGGTGCGGCGCTGCGGCACCAGACAGACGATCTTGGCGATCGAGAGACGGCCGCGCAGCGTGCGGGCGAAATCGGCAAAGCCCGTTCCGGGAATAGCGCCTGCGGTCTGGCCGTCGCCCCGGGTGATGCGGGCCCGGGCGAGTGCGGCCCGCATCGAAGTATGTGACGTCGTGTAGACCCGGCCGCGCCGCACTGTACCCGCCACCGTCACGCCGATCACCCGTCCTTGCGCATCGAAGGCGGGCCCGCCGCTGATGCCGCCAAGGCCTTCATACGTATCGGGCACGCGCACCCGCTCGACCCAGGCGACGATGGGCTCGGCGGTGCTGTAGCGCCCATGCACGCGCATGACCCGCCGGCCGATGAGCCGCGATTTGACGTCACCGGGCTGGCCTTTGGGAAAGCCGAAGTGATAGCCGGTCTGGCCAACGCGCAGCGTGTCCCAGGCAAAGGCGAAGGCCGGCGCGCCGCGATCTGTGGTGACGAAGGCGATGTCGGCCGAGCGATGGATGTAGACGCGTTTCACCAGCATGCCGCGCCGCGGGCCGGTCAGGATGTAGGCCTTGGGGCAGCTATCGACGACATGTCGCGCGGTCATCCAAAGCCCCCGCGAATCGATCGAAAAGGCAGTGCCCGATGATGAGCGCACGCGCGCCGGGATGGCGATCCGGATCGAGGGGTCGCCGGGCGAGGCCGGCCGCAGCGCCTGGCCGCCGCGATCGCTGCCGCCACGACCTCCAGCGCCGCCGCCATCCTCGCCCGTATCGGGTTCGCCCCAGCCCGGCGCGCGGCCGCCGTCGGGCCGCTGCCAGTCTCCGTCAGGCGGACGTGAGGGCATTGGGGTGCGGGGCAGCCGCGCGCGCTGCCGGCCCGCATCGCCGCGCGGATTGGGGCTGGCCCCGGGGCCCGGAGACGGCCGCCGGGGCGATGCCTCATCGCCGCCGAGATATCGTGCGCCCAGCGACGACACAACGATCAGCACGATGAGCGCAAGGACGATGCGTTGCATGGCGCGATACCGTCTTTGTCCGTCAGACCGAGACCGCCGCGGCGACGATGGCGGCGACCGCAAGCTTGGCCGCGCTCAATACCACCGCTGCACCGATCTCGCCGGCTTCGATGCGCTCGGGCAGGCCGCTCAGGATCAGATCGAGAACCTTGAAGGTCGCCATCTGCAGGATCAGCGTGATCACGCCCCAGAACAGAATGTCCCAGTGGTTGATCGCACCGGGAATGCAGGCGGCGACCGGGATGCCGAGACCGAGAATGATGCCGCCAAGCGCGATGCCGGCCGCGGTGTTGCCCTCGCGGACCAGCTTCAAGTCCTCCCAGGGCGTCATCCAGACATAAAGCACCGTGCCGATGATGAGGATCGCCAGCGCGATCGCGACGTGAAGCAGCAATACCGGTGCCCCGGCGATAACGCTTTGCCAGACTGCTTCCATCGCAATTCTCCTTGAAATGGCCTCGCGGTTTTAGCCCGCGGCCACAGACAAACATGCAGACAAGAACATATTGAGCGTCGCAACGTTTGCCTATCGCTTGAATGTCAAAATGCGCCCGCATGATTTGCGCTGTATGCACGCTATGGGGTTTTTTGCTGCGCTCGTCTTTAGGATCGTGCAGTTTTTGTGTGTTACGCCCATATAGGCTGGAGTGAGAGCCAGCCGGCGATGGCCCCTGCGCCCCAGATAAGGGCGCCCGAACGCATAAAGGAACGACATGGCGGAGAGCTACGATTTGATCGTGATCGGCGCGGGCCCCGGCGGCTACGTCGCGGCTATTCGGGCAGCACAGCTCGGCCTGAAGACGGCTTGCGTGGAAAAGCGCGGCAGTCTGGGGGGCACCTGCCTCAATGTCGGCTGCATTCCGTCAAAGGCGCTGCTGGAATCCTCGCACCTGTTCGCCGAGGCAAGCCACGACTTCGCCAAGCACGGCATCAAGATCTCCAAGGTCGAGCTCGATCTGAAGGCGATGATGGCGCGCAAAGACAAGGTGGTCAGCCAGCTCACGGGCGGCATCGAGTTCCTTTTCAAGAAGAACAAGGTCGAGTACGTGAAGGGCGCGGGCACGATCACGGCGGCCGGCGAGGTCACGGTCGACGGCAAGAAAAAGCTCGCCACCAAGCGTATCCTGATCGCCACCGGCTCCGACGTCATGCCGTTGCCGGGGGTGGAGATCGACGAAAAACGGATCGTCTCGTCGACCGGCGCGTTGGAGCTCGGCCAAGTGCCGAAGTCGATGGTGGTGGTCGGCGCCGGGTATATCGGCCTGGAGATGGGCTCGGTCTGGGCGCGCCTCGGCGCCAAGGTGACGGTGGTCGAATTCCTTGACCGCATCTGCCCCGGCATGGACGGCGAGACCGAGAAGATGCTGCACCGGTTGTTGGCGCGCCAAGGCCTCGACTTCAAGCTCGGCTCCAAGGTGACCAGCGCAAAGACGAACAAGACCGGCGTCTCGCTCACCGTCGAGCCGGCCCAAGGTGAAGGTGGGGAGGGCGGCGAGCCGGAGACGCTGAAGGCCGATATCGTGCTGGTCGCGATCGGTCGGCGGCCCTACACGCATGGCCTTGGGCTCGAGGCGCTGGGCGTTGCGATCGACAATCGCGGCTTCATCCAGGTCGACAACAAATTCCAGACCAATGTCGAGGGCATCTTCGCCATCGGTGATGCGATCCCCGGCCCGATGCTGGCGCATAAGGCCGAGGAGGAAGGCATCGCCGTTGTCGAGATCATGGCTGGCCAGCATGGCCATGTGAACTACGCCACCGTGCCCGCCGTGGTCTACACCTGGCCCGAGGTCGCCACCGTGGGCAAGACCGAGGAGGAGCTGAAAGAGGCTGGGGTCGACTACAAGATCGGCAAGTTTCCGTTCTCAGCCAACAGCCGCGCCAAGGCCAATGACGATGCCGACGGTTTCGTGAAGATCCTCGCCGATGCCAAGTCGGACTGGGTCCTAGGGGCCCACATCATTGGTCCCGACGCCGGCACGTTGATCCATGAAGCGGTGATGGCGATGGAGTTCGGCGGCGCGGCCGAGGACATCGCGCGCGCCTTCCACGCCCACCCGACCCTCAACGAGGCGGTCAAGGAAGCCGCGCTCGCGGTCGAGGGTCGCCCGATCCACATCTAGCATCATATCTGGAACCACATATCTGAATCATATGGCGACGGGTGACGCGACAACGAGCGAAGACAAGACCGGTACCGCCGCGGGTGCTGGAGGTGACAGGCCCGCCTGGGGCGAGCTGAGCGCCGAAGCGCGGGCGGCGGCGCGCCTGCGTCGTCGCAACCGCCCGAACAATTCGACCTGGAAGCGTTTTCTGCTTCGCCTGACCGGCTGGGCGTTCATCTTTCTCGGCATTCTTGGGATTTTCCTGCCGATCCTCCAGGGCATCCTCTTCCTGCTTGTGGGCATGTATATCCTCGGCCGGGTCAGCCCGCGCACGCGGATGTGGCGGATGCGGTTCCGCCGCAAGGCGCGCGATCGCTATCCCTCCTGGACCGGCAAGTTCGAAGAGGCCGAGGTCAAGGCCAAGTACTGGATCAACAAGATCCTCAAGAACAACCGCAAGAAGGCCTGAGCCGGGCAGGCGTATGGCCCGGCCATTCCGCAAGTTGCTGCGCCGGTTCGGCCTCGACTATGTCAAGGCGCCGATCGCCCATTGGCAACGCATCGCCGCGATGCTCGACAATGCCGGCGTTACCGTGTTGCTCGATGTCGGGGCCAATGAGGGCCAGTATGTCGGCTACCTGCGCGCAGCGGGTTGGACCGGCCGGGTGGTGTCGTTCGAGCCGGTGACGGCGGTTCATGCAAAACTCATGGCCAATGCCGCACGCGATGCGGCCTGGGAAGTGGCGCCGGCGATGGCGTTGGGCGCCGAAGAGGGAGCGGCGGAGATTATCGTCTCGCAAGAAACCGATATGAGCTCGTTGCTGCCGCTGCGGGACGAGATCCTGCGGGTTTCGCCGAGCTCGGCGGCCGCCGGCACGGAGCGGGTCACCGTGCGGACGCTCGACGGCGTGATCGCCGATTATGTCGGCGAGGGTGATCGCGCCTTCCTCAAGATCGACACGCAAGGCTACGAGCGCGCGGTGCTAGACGGCGCGGCCAAATCGCTGCCGCGTCTGGCCGGGCTTCAGGTCGAGCTCTCGCTGACGCCGCTCTATGAGGGTGAAGACGACTGGCGGGCGCTGGTCGACCGCATCGAGGCGGCGGGCTTTGCGCTCAGCTTCGTGCTGCCCGGCTATTACGACCGACACCTGAAACGGATGCTGCAGTTCGACGGGGTCTTCATGCGGCGCGACCAAAACGGGCAACTCAAGTGATCAAGCCGGTTCGCCTGATCGCGCTGATGTGCGCGGTCGAGGTCCTGGCCATGATGGGGATTTCCAGCTTCGCGGCGCTGTTGCCCAACCTCGCCGCCGAATGGCAGCTCAGCAACACCGATGCCGGCTGGATCGGCGGGATTTACTTCGCCGGTTACGTGCTCGCGGTGCCGGTGCTGACCAGCCTCACCGACCGGATCGACGCGCGCCTTGTATTCCTCGCCGGGACCGTGGTGGGCGGGATCGGCGCGGCGGGTTTCGCGCTCTTCGCCGATGGCTTCTGGACGGCGGCCTTCTGGCGGGCGCTGACCGGGATCGGTCTTGCCGGCACATACATGCCTGGCCTGCGGGCGCTGACCGACCGGCTGAAGGGCCAGGCGAAGTCGCGCGCGGTGGCGTTTTACACCGCGAGTTTCGGGATCGGCATGAGCCTCTCCTATCTCCTCGCCGGGGAAGTCGCGCGGTATTTCGACTGGCGGACCGTGTTCCTGGCGGTGGCGGCTTGCTCGGCTGTGGCGCTTGTGCTGGCGGGCGTCGTGCTGGGGCGGCACGAGGCCGAGGCGCCGGGCAAACCCGACACGCATTTGCTCGATTTCCGGCCGGTCTTTCGCAATCGCGAAGCGATGGGCTACGTGCTCGGCTACACCGCGCATGTCTGGGAGCTTTTCGGCTTGCGGGCCTGGATCGTTGCCTTCCTCGTCTTCAGCGCCAGTGCGCAGGCCGATCCCAACGTCTGGCTGCCGCCGACGGTGGTGGCGACGATCTTCATGCTGGTCGGCACGCCGGCAAGCATCGTTGGCAACGAGTTTGCCATACGCTTCGGCCGCCGGCGGGTGATCGCGACGATCATGATTGTCTGCGCGATCTTTGGAACCGGGCTCGGCTTCTCCGGTGGCCTCGACTATTCGCTGGTGGTGGTGCTGGCGCTGGTCTATGCGGCGCTTCTCATGGGCGATTCGGCGTCGCTCACGGCGGGCATGGTCGAGGCGTCCGAGCCCGCCTATCGCGGCGCCACCATGGCGGTGCATTCGACCATCGGCTTTGTCGGTGCGGCGGCCGCCCCGCCGGTCTTCGGCCTCGTGCTCGATCTGACCGGCGGGCGCGCGGCCGCTTCGGCCTGGGGTTTTGCCTTCATATCGCTGGGCGCGGTGGCCGCGCTGGGGCCGTTCGCGCTGACGATGGGCGCGCGGGCGGCCCAAACGCGGATGGCCGGGACAAGCCGATCGGCTTGACGCTCAGCCGGCGAAGGCGTTCCTGAGCGCGGCGGCACCGTCGTCGAGAGCGTCGGCGGCGCGGTCGACCAGCGCCCCCATGCGCATGAAGCCGTGCACCATGCCATCATAGCGGATGATCTCGACCGGCACGCCGGCACCTTTGAGCGCTTCGCCATAAGCTTCGCCCTCATCGCGCAACGGGTCGAACTCGGCCGTCTGTACCAGCGCCGGCGGCAGGCCGGCCAGATCGCGCTCGAGCCCCGGTGACGCGCGCGGGTCCTGCGCCTCGCCCGGATTGTCGGTGTATTGTGCAAGCGTCCAATCGATCGCCGCCTTGGTCAGTAGATAGCCCTCGGCGTTGTCCCGCAACGAGGCGTTGTCGGCGGTGAAGTCGACGGCGGGATAGATCAGCCACTGAAAGGCCAGCTTGGGGCCGCCGTCCCTACCGGCAGCCTGGGCTACTGCCGCGGCGAGGTTGCCGCCGGCGCTGTCGCCGCCGACGGCGAGACGCTTGCGATCGCCGCCGATCTCGCCGCCGTGCTCGGCGCACCAGCGCGTTGCGGCGATGCAGTCCTCGAGCCCGGCCGGAAACTTGTGCTCGGGCGCCAGTCGGTAGTGGACCGCGACGACGAGGCAGCCCGCCGCGCCGGCGATGATCCGGCACATCGCGTCGTGGCTTTCAAGATCGCCGAAGACCCAGCTGCCGCCGTGGAAATAGACCAACATCGGCAGCGCCCCCTTAGCGTCCGGTGTGTAGACGCGCACCGGCACGGGGCTGTTGGGGCCGGGGATCGTCTGGTCCTCCACGCCGCGTAGCTTCGGCGTCTCGGGCGCGAAGACTTGCGTGCTCGCCGAGTAGAGCGCCCGGACCTCTTGCGGTGTGCGTGCATCGAAGACCGAGCCGCGCTCCGCGGCGGCGTCGAGAACGGCCTGGCATTGGGGATCGAGGGGCACGTGAGGCCTCCTAACCGTGATGGGCGCGTGGATGCGCCCGGTCGTAGACAGCGAGCAGCGCATCGGCATCGACATCGGTATAGCGCTGGGTTGTCGACAGCGAGGCGTGGCCCAGCAATTCCTGGATCGCGCGGAGATCGCCGCCGGCCGACAGCAGATGCGTTGCAAAGCTGTGCCGGAGCGCGTGCGGGGTCGCCGAGGCGGGCAAGCCGAGCCGCGCCCGCAACTTGGCCATCAGTCCCTGAACGGTGCGGGCGCCAAGACGCCCGCCGCGCGCACCGATGAAGAGAGCGCCGTCGCGTGTCAGCGGATAGGGGCAGGCGGCAATGTAGGCATCGATCGCCGCGTGGACCGCTGGCAGCACGGGGACGATGCGCTCCTTGCCGCCCTTGCCGCGGATCATCATGGCCTCGCCGCGCGGGCGCTCGCCGAAATTGAGCGCCAGCGCCTCGTCGATACGCAGGCCGCAGCCATAGAGCAGCACAAGCACGGCCGCGTCGCGCTTGCCGATCCAGGCGGCGCCGGCGATCTGGGCGCCGTGCTCCAGCGCGGCGGCGGCCTCGCTCTCGGTCAGCGGCTTGGGCACCGCATGCGGCAGCTTCGGGCCGCGCACCTGGCGGATGGCGGCGTTTTCGGCCAGGCCCGCGCGTTTCATGTAGCGGAAGAAGCTGCGCACCGAGGATAGCGCCCGCGCCGTCGAGGTCTTGCGGTAGCCCTCGCCCGCGCGCATGGCAAGCCAAGCCCGGAAATCGGCGGTCTTAAGCGCGGACAAGGCGCCGAGCGTCGGCGGCTCGCCGATATGGCCGGCGAGAAAATCGAGGAAGGCGTTGAGGTCACGCAGATAAGCGCTCGTCGTATGGGCGGCGGCGCGGCGCTCGGCTACGAGCCAGCGGCGCCATGCTTCGATCGCCTGCGCCAGCGTGGGCGCGTCGTCGTTTAGCTTGGCAGGTTGAGCCATGTGCGCAGGGTGGCCTCTACGACGCGGGCCAGGAAGTCGATCAACTCGGTGCTTTCGCCGTCCTGGAAGCGCCCTGCCTCGCGCGAACCCAGCGCTAGCAAGCCCGCCGGTGCAAGCGGACTGATCCGCAGGCGCATCAGCGCATCCGACTGCACCAGACCCGCCGCCTGACGGAAGATCCGCCGATCGCCGGCGGCCGAGGCGCCGAGCACGACGTCGTTGTTGGCGCCCATGACGGCGTCGATGGTGCCCGGGCGGAGGATGCGCACGCCGCCGCGGGTGACGCCGGGCACGTTCGGCTCCTCGGTCTCGACGCAGAGCGCGACCGCATCGACATCGAGACGCAGCGACAGATCGGTCGTCAGCGTCTGGATGACCTCCTCGAAGCTGCGCGCCGTCAGCAGGTCGATGACCGCCTCGTTGATCCGGGTCTGGCGGATGCGGTGGGCGCGGCTGGCGCCGATCAGCACGCGCTGGTTCTTCTTCAGCCGTGCCACCTCGGCGCGCAGGCGCTCGATCATGAACTGCTGCAGATCGACCACGCCGTCACCGTTGCGGCGCGCCGGCGGGGTCAGAACCCGCATCAGGTCGGGACGCTCGGACAGAAAATCCGGATGCCGGCGGAGATACTCCGCCACGTCATCTTCCGCGATCGGCCGCGCGGTCGGTGTTGCAGCGCTACTGGGTCCCGTCACGGCTTTGTTTTTCCGCCGATGGTTCAAGGATCGATTGCCCGGTCTTCTCCCAATCCGCCGTGAAGGCCGCAAGGCCCTTGTCGGTCAGCGGATGTGCGAACAGTTTGCGGATAACATCGGGCGGAAGTGTGGCAACGTGCGCACCCATTTTTGCCGCCTCCACCAAATGCATCGGATGGCGGATCGAGGCGACGAGGACTTCGGTCTCGATGTCCGGATAGTTGTCGTAGATGTCGACGATGTCTTCGATCAACGCCATGCCGTCGGTGCCGATGTCGTCGAGCCGGCCGACAAACGGCGAGACATATGTGGCGCCGGCCTTGGCGGCGAGGATCGCCTGCGCGGCCGAAAAGCAGAGCGTGACATTGACCTTCGTGCCGTCGGCGCTGAGCGCCTTGCAGGTCTTCAGCCCATCCATGGTGAGCGGCACCTTGACCACCACATTGTCGGCAATACGCGAAAGCTTCTGGCCCTCGCGCAGCATGGTGTGAAAGTCGGTCGCCGCGACCTCGGCGCTGACGTCGCCGGGCACGATCCGGCAGATTTCCTCGACTACCTCGAGAAAGTCGCCGCCCGATTTGGCGATCAGCGATGGGTTGGTCGTCACGCCGTCAAGCAGGCCCGTCGCGGCGAGCTCGCGGATTTCGTTCAGGTCGGCCGTATCGATGAAGAACTTCATTGCTGCTGCTTCACGCTCCCATTTTCAGCACTTGCGTTTCCAACCTCTGGCAATTCCCGCATTCGGTGCCTGGCCGACGGGCGTATCTGGCCGCGCGCGCGCGGCTTCGCTAGTTTATACCGCATGGCCGTTCCCCACACCACCCGATCTCCGACCATCGACGTTGGCGAAGCCATGCCAGATGCTAGCGAAACCGAATCGCTTGCCCAGGCGAGCGTGCTCTTGCCG
>Ga0209633_10000595_pt1 | contig 41215 bp, 35 predicted proteins | sample Cruoilmetagenom1_FD_187290 | JGI IMG/M metagenome (GOLD analysis project Ga0209633, IMG submission 187290) | Oil polluted marine microbial communities from Coal Oil Point, Santa Barbara, California, USA - Sample 1 (SPAdes) (version 2) | ecosystem: Environmental > Aquatic > Marine > Oil seeps ...
GATTATTCTCCTTTATAATTGAAACCCAAGTTTCTGAAGTTTTTTCAATATTCCCTTGCATTGCGGCAAATCCACTTTGTAAATTATTTGCCGCTTTAAATGGAATTCCTGATAAAACTGCTCCAGAATTAATTAAACTGGGATAATTAGCCATTACTATATTTGCCATGGCACCACCTGCAGAAAGCCCAACAACATATATTTTTGTAGTATCAACATTATAATTATTAACAGCATATTGAATCATTTCTTTAATAGAATGAGACTCACCATCATTCTTAGAAAAATCAGCTTGAGAAAACCAATTAAAACAACTATTAATATTATTTTCAACTTTTTGCTCAGGATAGATTACCATAAATCCTTTAGAACTAGATAAAGTATTCCAACCACTTTGAATTGCAAATTCTTCAGCGGTTTGTCCACATCCGTGTAAAGCTATAACCAATGGTACTTTAGGTTTAATATTTTTTGGTGTGTGGGTTAACATTTTTAAGTTACCCCTATTGTTACCAAAATTTGAAATTTCAACTAAGTGGTTCTGACCTTTTAATTGGGAACTAAGAAATAATAGAATTATTCCTAAACATTTTTGAATTTTTAAGCACATAATATACCTCTTAATATTTTTTATTTTACGAGCCCCCTAGAAACAACTCCTCCAGTAATTTCAAGTGTTGTTCCTGTAATGGCGCCATTATTTATTGCAAAAACTATTGCTCCGACGATCTCTTTTGTTTTTACCAACCTTCCTATAGTAACATCTTTAATTATACTATCTAAAACTTCTGGTTTCATCCCTAATAATATTGGTGTTTCGACATATCCTGGAGCAATGCCCACTACTCGGATTCCATTAATCTTTTTAGCATGAAATTCACCTGATAAGATTTTTGGCCATAAAGCCACTGAAGCTTTAGTTGAACTATAATTTAATTGGCCTAACTGTCCTTCTTTATTTATAGATGATATGGTAAACAATACACCTTCGCATTTATTATCAATCATCCTTATTGAGGCTTCTCTTAATGTTAAGAACGTTCCTAATAAATTAACATTTATAACATCCATAAACTGCGATGTACTCATAGATCTAAACACTTTTCCTGTTTCTCTATCAGGATTAACCATAAAAGCATCTCTAAAAATTCCTGCAGAGGGAATTACGATATTAATTGCACCAAATTTTTCAATAGCTGTATCCATTAGTTTAACAACTTCTTCTTCATTAGTTACATTAGTTTGAATTCCAATGACTTCACCTCCATTATTTTTTATTTCAGCCACTTTCTCATTCAAGCCTTCTTCATTCATATCTGCTAAGACTATTTTAGCTCCTAGTTTTGCTAATTCTATCGCGACAGCTGCTCCAATTCCGCTGGCGCCGCCAGTAATAACTACTACTTTATTCTTAATATTCATAATTTAATTCTTTAATGATTTTCTATCTATTTTTCCAGTATCGTTTTTTGGAATTTCATTGAGAAATTCTATATGTTTTGGAATTTTAAACTTTGCTAATTTTGTTTTACAATAGTCAACAATTTCTTTTTCTGTTAAGTTATTATCTCTCACAACAATAAACGCTTTCCCTACTTCTCCCCATTTATCATGAGAAACATTTATTACTGCAGCTTCAACAATTTCTTCATGTGCTTGTAAAACACGTTCAATTTCAGCAGGATATACATTTTCACCACCTGATATGTACATGTTTTTAATTCTATCAACTACGTATAAATAATCTTCTTCGTCACTTATAACAACATCTCCCGTATGAAACCAACCATCAATTATTGACTTATTGGTTTCTTCTTTATTTTGCCAATACCCTGGTGTAACCATAGGACCTTTTAATAATAATTCCCCTCTTTCATTGGCTCCAACTTTTTCACCTAAATTGTTCGTAATTTTCGTTTGTACATAAAAATTTGGACGACCAATTGATCCCTTTTTTCTAATAGCATCATCATGATGAAGTGAAGTTAAATTAGGTCCAACTTCTGTTAAACCATATCCTTGTCTAATTAGAACGCTTTGTTTTTTCCAAATTTCAATAAGAGGAATTGGCATAGCTTCGCCTCCAACTATACAATACATTAAACTTGAGAAATTAGTATTTTCAAAACTTGATTCTTCAGACATCATTTTTAACATTGTAGGAACCCCAAAAAACAATGTAAATTCTTCGTCTTCAATTAGTTTTAAAGTAGTTTTGGCACAAAACGATTTTGTTATAACCAAACTCCCGCCATGATGAAGAACCGGAGTTACCAATACATTCCAGCCTCCAGTATGAAATGGAGGCATACAATTAATGGTTTTCGTATCAGTGTTAATTATCAAACTAAGAGCGGTATTTACACTATTCCAGAATAACATTTTATGGGTGTATATTGCACCTTTTGGAACTCCTGTTGTTCCCGAGGTAAACAGAATAAAAATTGGATGATTTTCGTCCAATTTATTTATAGGGAAATAATTTTCATCTTCAATATTGGTGTATTTTAAAAGTTTAAAAAATTCAACAATATCAAAAGATTTATCAACATTATTTTTACTGAATTCTGTACCTTTAACCTTTTCTTTATTTCCTTCATCGTATATTAATAAAATAGGTTCAGAAATATTTATTAAACCATCTAATTCACTTGATGTAAGTCTATAATTTAGTGGAACTAAGATAATTCCAGTTTTTTGAGCAGCCATAAAAAACAAAAGATATTCCAAGCAATTTTCAGCCACAAAAATGATTCGATCACCTTTACTAATATTTAAATTCGTGGTTAAATAATGGGCCAACTTATTACCTTGTTTATTAAGCTGCTTATAAGTTAAGGTTCTACCGCTTTCAAATTCTTTAATAGCAATTTTATTTGGTGCATACAAAGCCCATTTTGAAATCCAATCTTGTTGCAAAATATTCATTGTTTTATAATTTAAAAATTGCTCCTGCAAAAGCTAAACCACCACCTGAGCCTATAAATAGTACAGTATCTCCCTCTTTAATTTTATTATCTTTTTTGGCGTGATAAAAAGCCATAGGTATACAAGCTGAGCCTGTATAACCATAGTTATGCATAATTGTAGTGGTTTTATCCATTCCTACTCCCAATATATCCAAGGTCTCTTTAATACTATTTATATTTATTTGAGTAATAAAATAATGGTCAATATCCGTTGGTATTTTTCCAATACTCTTACACATATCTTTTACCATGGTACTCCATACTTTCGAATTCAATTCTTTTGGAAATTTTTTCACAAATTTTAATTGATGATCACCATTATTTAGGCTTTCTTCAGTTGTGGGTTTGAAAGTTCCACCTCCATATATACCCATCCAACTGCTGTACTCTCCTTTAGTTTTTAATTGTGACGCTAATATTCCAGCACCGTTTTCATCTGATTTTAAAATAACCCCTGAAGCACCATCAGCAAACAATGTAACCGTTTTTTTGTCATTTTTATTCAAGTGTTTAGACATTGCATAAGCTCCCAACACTAAAATAGTGTTATAATTTGTATCAGCCTGAATATATTTGGCAGCTACATCTAAAGCAGTCACAAAACCCGAACAAGCCGAATTTAAATCAAAAGTTCCTGAATTTACTGCTCCTAACCTGTCTTGAACTACAGAAGCTGTTGAAGGTGAAATATATTCCGGAGTATCTGTAGATATAATTATTAAATCTAAATCTTCGACTTTCACATTTGCATCTTTCAATATTTCTTTTGCTGCATTTACACATAAATCAGCAGTAGATTCATCATCAGCACACCAACGTCTTTCATGAATTTGTACATTTTCGCTTAGCCAAGTACCTACATCTTCCTTTAAAATTTCATTGAAATAACTGTTGGGAATTACTTTTTTAGGTACATACATTCCCGAACCTATTATTTTTGCATTTCTCATATTTATATTTGTAATTTTATTAACTACGTTTTAAAATTGAAACCATATTTGTTGCTCCTGAGCCACCAATATTTAATACTAAAGCGGCATTGGCATTATTTACTTGAACACCAATAGCATTGTTTGTAAGTTGTTTGTGTAATAACGCATGCATAGAAACTCCCGTTGCTCCAACTGGATGTCCTTTGGATTTTAACCCACCCGATGGGTTTACAACACATTTTCCTCCTAAATAAACATCTTTGTTTAGTAAGGCTTCAAATTCATTACCTTTTTTTGTCAATCCAATAGCGCTATAAATTAACAATTCCGTGATGGTAAAACAATCATGAACTTCGGCAATTTGAATATCATTGATAGTCATTTTAGCTTGTTTTAAAGCTTTTTTTGTTGCTTCAGAAGCTCCATCAAGAAAATAATTACTCCTTTTACTGTCTACGATATTTAAATAATCACTTGCAGAACTTGTAGCAGCTATTTCAACTGAATTATTTGTTTTTTCTGCAGATAGAATTATTGCTGCCGCTCCATCAGAAATTAAAGAGCAATCGTGCAATCGCAATGGATTTGCAATCAAGGGATTTTTCTCTTCAGGCAAATTTAAAATATCTTCTTTACTTCGCGCTTTTTGTAAATGAGCCAATGGGTTTTGTGCACCAAAATTATATGCTTTAGAAGAAATTTCTGCTAAATACTTCTGTAATTGTTCTAAAGAATAACCGTAATGTTTCATCCATCCTTTAGCATATTCAGCAAATAATCCAGGGAAAGTATAACCATTAGCTCCTTCTTTCTCCCAATATGATGCTTTTGCTAATGTAATTGCAGTATTTTTTGTGTCTAAGGAATTCATTTTTTCGACGCCTACTACTAAAACTTTTTTTGCTTTACCAGATTTAATCGCCATTTCAGCCAAATGAACTGCTGATGTGCCGGATGCACAAGCATTTTCAACTCTATACATTGGTTTAAATCGTAACTCAGGTAGAATATTCACACCAAAAGGTGCGATATGCTCTTGGTTGTTAAAATTTCCTCCACTATAATTACCTAAAAAAATTGCATCAACATCAACTATATCAATTCCGGCATCATTAATTGCACCTTTAGCAGCTTCTGCATATAAACTATAAATAGTTTCATCTTTTAGGTTTCCAAATTTTGTATTATAAGCACCAATAATGTGCGTATTATTATTCATTTTTTATTGTTTTAATATGTTGGCTATTGGCTATCCAAGCCATTATTAATGCAGGTATAACGGCAACTATAATTGCTATAGTGCTTGTTACTGCAGGGTTTACAAATGTTAAAGATGTGTTTGGGAATAGTTTGTTTCCATAAAAATATAATGTAAAGTGTATTAGAACTGCAATTACTGAAGATGTCCACACTAACTTAATCGGGGTATTTTTAAATAACACACCAACAATCAATGGAGTTAATGCCGCTAGAACACCGCCATAAACTCCAACTTGCCCATAAATTCCCAATAATTTTGGTGGATTAATATTAACCCAGAATACTAAAACGGCAATAATAACTAAAATAATATGACTCGCTTTAAAGGCTATCTTCATTTTCTTTTCTTCGTTCATTTCCTTTTTAGAAAATCTATCTACGATATTTAATACTAGATCGTTTGCAGTAATCGTTGAAATACTAACTAACAAACCATCTAAAGTTGACATTGCCGCTGCAATTAAAACAACACTAATTATTGTAAAAACCCAATCAGGAAATGTATTAGCAAGATATACTATCATTACCAAATCTTGTCTAAACTTTCCGGTATTTTCATCAATTAGTTGTTCTGGAGCTACATTGATATGAGCAAAAAAGCCAACAGTAGCTAAGAACATAAACAACAGTAAAATCACACCAAAAACCCATAGATATTTTTTAACATCCTTATCAGTTTTTACATATAATGCCTTTGTAAGTATATGAGGCTGTGAAACCAATGCAGCACCAACAAAAAATCCGGTAACGTAAATAGAGAAGAAGTCATTGAAAAGAGCTCCTTTTTTGTTTATCCAAGCCAATAAGTTAGGATCATCATTATAAATTTGTTGTATAAAATCTGGATCACCAGTTTTCATCATTAATTCAACACCAGACCAAAGTATAATTATACTTACTATAATCATTAAAACACCTTGAAACATATTTGTATAAACATGTGCATAAGTGCCACCAAAAAAAACATATCCTGTAACAAAAACTAATGTAATTATTAATGCCGTAGTATTATTTACACCTAATGATTTTTGCATAACTATTGATATTCCACCAACCAATAAAACCACAAACGCAAATGAAAGTAAATTAATAACTGCAAAATAAAAAGAAAAACCTTTTGAATTATATCGTTTACCAATCCAATCAGGAACGGTGAGCGCATTATTTGTAGCTCCAATTTGTCTAAATTTAAAAGAAAGAACAACTAACATGAACATGATTCCAGAAAATGTTCCTAATGCCATATTAATCCATGCTGATAATCCATCTACATAAACAAACCCAGGGTTAATAATGAATGTTGATGCAGATGCTGTACTTGCAGCTAATGTTATTCCTACAACAAAGGGTGATAGATCACCTTTACCAATTGCAAAACTGCTAAATCCTTCTGTTTTTTTATAACCTACATAACCAAGATAAGAAGTTCCTAAAAGGTAAATAGTAAAGAGTATCCAAGCTAATCCCATTTTTAATTTAGTATAAATTTGTTAATAGCAGCTACTGTTTGCTTAGCACCCTTTCCAAATAACATAGTTACATGATTGCCTTCTACAAGAACGAGTTTGCAGTTTGAAATTATGTTAACTGTTTCTGTTGCATTTTTTTTGGATACTATGTATTGATCGTTAATAAATGTATCTAATGCATTTATAACAATTGTAGGTTGTTTAATTTGTGAGATTAATAATTCCCAATTATTATTAGAGTCTAAAACTGCCTCTATTGCTTGCTGAATATGCACTGCTTTCGATCTTGGTTCTATTCCTCTTTTAGTTTCAACACAGTCCGCTTTATAAAAGGCTTCAATTTCTGGACTCCATTGCCCCTTTAAAAAGGGTGTTTTTTTCATCTCGTTTAAATAATCATTATAACTTTCCCATCTTTTAAATAACCTACCTGTTGCTGATGGGGTTACCATTTCTTTGAGGTTTGGATGCATCTTTGCTGCGACATCAATTAAAATTATTTTTGACACTCTTTTTGAAAAATGAATAGCCATATAAATTGTTAATAGACCACCAAAAGAATGGCCTGCAAATATTGCATTATCAATTTTTAAATTATCCATTAAACCAATAATATCTAGTGCATGTTCTTTGATAGAATAACCCGAATTGGGTTTGTCACTTAATCCTCTACCGCGTAAATCAACTGAAATTACCCGATAATCTTGAATTAAATTGATATAACTTTCAAAAGAATTTGCATTTGCACTTAATCCATGTAATAAAATTAATACTGGCTTAAGATTGATGTTTTTTTCTAAATAATGGAGTTTAATACCATTGGTTTCAAGAAAAAAATTCCTCATATAAATTTATTGAATAAAAAGATAAGAACATAAAATAGTATTTAATGCTCTTATCTTTATGATATGATTAGCAGTATTAGACTATAGTTTTATTTTTAATTCTGCACCAAAAGCTCTCTGACTTGGAGGTGAAGCTACAAATTCATAATTCGTAGTATCCATTATATTATTTATATATGCTCCAATGGAAAAATGATCGTTAATATTGTACCCTACATTTAAGTTCAAAAAGAAACCGCCTAATTGACCGTAATTAAACTTACGTCCAACACGTTGACCTTCTATTACCGGATCTCCGCCAATAATAATATCGGTATTTGTTTCAGCTGCAACATTTCTTCCTGAGAAAAAGTCATATTTTTGAATCCATCTAGCTAATAAAGAACCATAAAGTTTATTATTAGTAAAATTAAAAGACGAACTTATTTTATGTTTTGGTGTATTAATAGGTAAATCTAATACAGTTACTACTCCATCACCATTACCATCATTAGCCAGATCATTTTCGTCTAAACTAAAATCAAAGAATGAATAATTAAATGTCATGTTGTACTTTTCATTAAAATAATAGTTTAGTCCTAAATCAAAACCATAGGTATCTACGTTTCCAAAATTTAAATACGTCAATATAAATCCACCAGCATCAAAAAATCCAGGTGCTAAGCCAACTGTTAATTCATCGATTGGTTGATTACCTCTGTGAGTAACTACTGCACCTCCAGCTAAACCTGCGGGTACAATATTAGTAAGGGGACTTAGGAAATTTTCAGACATATTATAATATGCATTGGCATCGATAAATAGTTTTTTTTCTATTAAACTACCTTTGTACCCGAATTCAAATGTTTGAATAGTCTCTACTTCAACTGGTTTAATTATTGAACCATCTGATAAAGTAAACCCTTCTCCATTACCCAAAATAATACCACCGAATAAATCTCCACTTAAATTTAAAATAGTTGGTGAAGCAATACCTTTTCCATAAGTTAATCTCCAAGTACCTTTATCCTTTGTATATGTTATACCCGCTTTAGGGATAAAATTGAAACCATATAAATCATGATCGTCACCTCTGGCCGCAACCACTAGTTTAACTCCTGAATCGTCAAATTTATACTCTAATTGTCCATAAAATCCCTTTTGCTCAAGTTCGATTGGACCATTAGCATCTAATAAATAAGTATCTCTACTGTCTGCTTTATCTTTTTGATATTGAACACCAAAAATGTATTCTAGTTTCCCAATATTATTGTTATATTGTAACTCAGCATTTAGACGATCAGACTTATCCACAAAAATTGGGGGGTTGTTTCCGCCAAAAGAACCTTCTAAAGCTTCTTCGTGAGTACTGCCTGCACCGATTAGTCCCCAATAATTTTCTGTTCGTGTTGTAATTGCATATGTATCATCTGTAGAGCTCCAAGTTTTATATAATTGTGCAAAAAGATGCTTTGAGGTGTAAGTACCTTGAAGATACTGGATTCCCCAATCTTTAATCTGATTTCTACCAACATTTGTTACAGCTAAATAGCTACTTTTACTTGTGCCATAGGTAACTTTTGCCTCACTGGTTGTTGTAGGTTTATAGTAAACTGAAGCTTCTCCCTTTAAAAATTTAGATTTGCGATCAAGTTCTAATTCAGGATGTGCTATCCCTCCAACATATACTGAATCTGTCCAATTTATATCAGTTCCTTCAGTAAAACCGCCGGTTACTTTATAAGCCCATTTTTCATTTATTTTATTTGCATGTCTAAAACGGCTACTGAATGTGTTAAATGATCCTCCTCCAATTACAATATCGGTACCTTCATATTTCCAAGGAGTTTTAGTAATTGTATTTACTAAACCATTGTGTGCATTTGGACCATATAAAGCAGAAGATGGACCTAAAACTATCTCAATTCTTTCAATATCTTCTTTGATTATCGGGCTTAACGGCCCCATTGGCAATCCTGTTGCAATTAATGATGAAAATCTATTGTCGTCTAATTGAAGCATTTTTGGATTAAAAGCTGAATTAAAGCCGCGTATATTAAAACCACTAACAAACGCTCCTGTTTTAACAAAGTCAATACCTTTTTGCTGTGCAATCAACTCTCCTGGATCTCCAACAAAATTATCTAATTTTTTTACTGAAATCACATTAATTGTAGCAGGAGCTTCGGTTATTTTTTCTATTTTCCTAGAACCTGAAATTACAACCTCATCCATCAATTGATTGCTAGTTACAAGTGTGATAATTCCCATGTCTACAATAGCACCACTAATAGTTACTTCTTTTTTATATGTAGTAAATCCAATAAATGAGAAAGTAATAATATAAGTACCATCATTAATATTAGTTAATTCGAATTTTCCATTGTCGTCTGAAACTGTCCCTTTAGAAAGGTTTTCAATATAAATTCCAGCTTGTGAAATATTCTCACCAAATTCGTTGGTAACAGTTCCTTTTATCCCTCCCTGAGAAAAAATATAACTAGAGATGAAAAAGAAAATCAAGAAAATTGTAATTGATTTATTCATAATTTATAATTTAAGTTAGTTAAAATGGTTGATGTAAGTATTTAGATTTCATAGTCTGACGTGCCTTTTCAAGAACTTTGTCATTATGGTTAGATAAATAAGATGCAAATACCCCAACTCTTAAAATTTCAAATTCAAATGAATTGGCTCCTGGGTCTCGATTACCCATTTTATGCATTAACTTATATATTTCGTGACGGAACTTTTTTGAATGTGAAATGACTTGTTCTAGGATGTGTTTTTTTGTGTCTGGCTGATATAGCAGAGCCATATATAGATCCCAATATGAGCGATTTTTTTGTAAAGAATCAAAAAAACGGTCAATGATAATTTCTAACATTTTGTTAGGGTCACTATAATTTTCTAGATCAAAAATATCATCTAACCTAGATAATAACATCTCAACAATAGATTTTAATAAACCTTCTTTAGATCCAAAATGATAGAATAACAATCCGCTGGAAATATTCGCTTTTTTACTTATGTTGACGGTTGAAGTTCTATGATAACCTTTTTTAGCAAACAAATCGAGCGCAACAAACATGATCTTTTCCTTGGCTGTTTTCTTTTCGGATTTTGATTTTTTCAGTGCCATAATTTAAAAACTGACTAACTACTCAGTCATCAAATATATAATAATATTTATTAAAAAAAAATAAATTCGCAATTATCTGACATATTTATTATGAATTATGATAATTTATCCCTTCGGAGGTTCCCTTTCCAAGTAATTGTGATTTCAATAGAGAGCTTAAAAGTATGATAGGAATTGTGCGATATTAAATGCTATAAAGTTTTGAAAGTGACTTTAAAAGAAATATTTTATAATTATTAGAATTCAATAATAAGTACTAATTGTATTAAGTAAATTAAATTCCATTCAGCACAACCCTATTATTATATTACTCTCCCTTTCAAGGAAAAAGCTTCATTATACAGGTCAAGGACACAAATCAAATTTTTGGGGTTGAGTATGCTAAATAAGAGTTGAAAAACAACTAATTTGATAAATAATAAAGCGAGCTTAGAAATTCAAGTAAATACATATAAAACTTAGGATTACCTTCGGTGATCCCTCAAAGCTCCGCTTAGGAAATCACAGGATTGACTTCGTCTTTCCCTACAAAGCTCCGCTTTGAAAATCAAAAAAGACGCAAAATAAAAAAGCAAGCTTTATATTTTGCTTGCTTTTAGGGATTAGCTCCTTACGGTCGCTCTTCCCTCAAAACTCCGTATTGAAAATCAAAAAAGACGCAAAATAAAAAAGCAAGCTTTATATTTTGCTTGCTTTTTTGATTTATTCGTGACCCCGGAGGGATTCAAACCCCCAACCCTCAGAGCCGAAATCTGATGCGCTATTCAATTGCGCCACGGGGCCAATTAGTTTTGCGAATTTAAAAAAGTTTTTATGAATTCTCTCCCTATACCGGTTTTTAAATATTTCTCTCTTTTTCTTGCTTCTAATCTTGTATTAAATTCTTCAATGAAAATAATTATCCAAGGAACGTATGCTTTGGTTGATTTATTTTGCTTTGCATTATGTTGTTTAAGCCTTTTTGAAACATCCATCGTCATTCCAGTATAAGTTCTGTCATAACCTTTACTATAAAGAACATAAACAACATACATTTTTTATGAATTTAAAACCCTCAGCCGAAACCTGCCTGCCGGCAGGCAGGTCTGATGCGCTATTCAATTGCGCCACGGGGCCAATTAGTTTTGCGAATTTAAAAAAGTTTTTATGAATTCTCTCCCTATACCGGTTTTTAAATATTTCTCTCTTTTTCTTGCTTCTAATCTTGTATTAAATTCTTCAATGAAAATAATTATCCAAGGAACGTATGCTTTGGTTGATTTATTTTGCTTTGCATTATGTTGTTTTAGCCTTTTTGAAACATCCATCGTCATTCCAGTATAAGTTCTGTCATAACCTTTACTATAAAGAACATTAACAACATACATTTTTTATGAATTTAAAACCCTCAGCCGAAACCTGCCTGCCGGCAGGCAGGTCTGATGCGCTATTCAATTGCGCCACGGGGCCAAATAACGATATATTACATTAAATTTTTCTTTACAAGCGTAGAAATTGTCTTGCCGTCGGCTTGGCCTGCCAATTCTTTGGATACGATACCCATAACTTTTCCCATATCTTTCATCCCTGAAGCTCCAATACTATCAATTGTCATAACGACAACCTTTTCTATTTCTTCTTCAGATAAAGCTTCTGGTAAAAACTGTTCAATAATTGCTACTTGATCTAGTTCTGGTTGTGCTAAATCATCTCTACCTTGATCTAAAAAAATTGCAGCACTATCTTTACGTTGTTTAACCAACTTCTGTAAAATTTTTAATTCTGATTCTTCAGATAAATCTTGACTAGCTCCATTTTCTGTTTGTGCTAAAAGTATCGCAGATTTAATAGCTCTTAAAGACTCTAATGCAACTCTATCTTTCGCTTTCATTGCATCTTTAAGCTTTTGCATTACCTGTTCCTGTAAACTCATATTGTTTTTTTTAAGGCTTACAAAGGTATTAAAAAGTGATTACAAATACTATTAACATAAGTTCGACTTAGAATTAATTTTTAGAACGAAAAGAGAATGGGAAATTTAATAGATAACATTTGAAAAATAGCAAGTTATTTTAATAAACCTCTGACTGAAAACAATGCTTTAACACTAAAAAGTTATAATCATACTAAAAAACCCAAATTCAATGCTATATCAAATTTGGGTTTTAACAAACAAAAACTAAGTAATTAATCAATCCACGTTATCGTGTAAAAACGAATTATTAGAACGTAACTGAACATCATCATTATCATCAGAACTTAATGATATTCGTGAGCTGTTTTCTGTAACTTCAGAAGAAGGCTCTACATCTTCTAGATCAACGCCCATTCTTTTATAAGCTGGTTGATTCTCTATTTCATCAATATTTTTATTTACTCTATTTACAAATTTGTAATTAAAGTCTTTCATTTTTTGCCTTCTTTCATCCGCACCACCCTGTATTTCAGCAATAGTTCGGTTTAAAGGAGAATCATCATCATTTCCTTTAAAACGCTCATTATCATCTTGTTTATTTTCTATTCTTACATCAAACTTTAATTCTTTATCTTCTACTATTTCAGTATCTTGAGTTAAAGCTTCAGCTTGTTTAGGTTTCTCATCTATATAATCTTCCAATCCATGTTTAATTTTACCATCAACGGTAAGTACAGGTTTCACTAAAACAGGATCTATAACTTCAATATCACTAATATTAGATGAAGATAATTGGTGTGTAACCGTATCTTCTTTGGCCTCAATTCTCTTTTTTGGAGCCAAAGGTAAATCAAAAGTCAAGGTTATTTGGCTTTCTTCTTCCTCTTCTTCTACAACTTCTTCTTGAGCTACTACTTGTTTGATTACAAACTCGTCAATAGAAGTTTCAGTGTCTACCTCATCATATACTACATCCATTTCATTAACAGATTCACTAGTAGGCACCAATTCGTTTTCATCACTTTGGTAAGTAGTACTAAGAATTTCAGCCTCAGTTTCCATTTCTAAGGTATGCCTAACAATAGTTTCTTTTTCAACAGTCTTTTCTTTTTGTCGTACATCTTCTAAATCATGCACAATTTTTTTTGCTTCAGTACTTGTAATTTCTAACTGTTGCTCTTGATTAAAACCCGTTGCAATAATAGTTACTGAAATGGCTTCACCTAAGCCTTCATCTTCGCCAACACCCATTATAATGTCAACATTACTTTTAGATTCGCTTTGAATATAGTCGTTAATTTCACCTATTTCATCTATGGTAATTTCTGCTGTACCCGAAACAATCAATAATAATACATTTCTTGCTCCCGTAATTTTATTATCATTTAATAATGGTGAGTCTAGTGCTTTTGTAATAGCTTCTTGTGCTCTATTTTGACCCTCAGCTATAGCAGAACCCATAATAGCTGTCCCGCTATTAGAAAGTACTGTTTTCGCGTCTTTTAAATCAATATTTTGAGTATAATGATGGGTAATTACCTCAGCAATACCAGTTGCTGCCGTAGAAAGTACTTCATCTGCTTTTGAGAAACCGGCTTTAAACCCTAAATTACCATATACTTCGCGTAATTTATTATTGTTAATAACCACTAAAGAATCTATATGCTCACGCATTCTATCAATTCCTTTTTGAGCCTGAATATTACGCATTTTTCCTTCAAAAGAAAATGGTATTGTTACGATCCCAACAGTAAGCAAATCCATTTCTTTGGCAATCTTAGCAATCACTGGTGCAGCACCAGTACCGGTTCCACCACCCATTCCTACAGTAATAAAAACCATTTTTGATCTCGTGCTGAGCATTGCTTTAATATCATCAATACTTTCCATAGCTGCCTGCTCACCAACTTCAGGATTAGCACCTGCTCCTAACCCTTCGGTTAAAGATGCTCCTAATTGAATTTTTGTTGTTACAGGACTACTTTGCAAAGCCTGAGCATCAGTATTACAAACGACAAAATCAACACCTTTTATTCCTCTTTTAAACATATGATTAACGGCATTACTACCACCACCACCAACACCAATAACTTTGATTACGTTTGATTGATTCTTGGGTAAATCGAATGCAAGATTTTCAAATTTTGTACTCATAACTTTTTTCTTTTTGGGATTCTCAAATTTTATATTTTATTCAAAAAATGTTTTAAAAACATTTTACTCTATCTATTCAGCATTATCTAAAAACTCTCTAAACTTATCAGCCCATTTTTCAAAAATGGACTTTCTATCTTCTTTAATAGTATTGCTGAATCCTGTTTCGTTTTGACTATCTTGACTATTAGAAAAAGTAGCAGGATGGTTGGCTTTATTCTTTTGATGTAATCCTTTCATTAATAATCCAACTGCTGTTGCGTATGAAGGGCTTAATAAATCGACATCAGAATCTCCTGCCAAATGCTCATTAGGATATCCTATTCTGGTATCCATACCAGTTATATATTCAACCAATTGTTTGATATGTTTTAATTCTGCTCCACCTCCTGTTAAAACAATACCTGCAATTAACTTTTTCTTAGTTTCTTCATGTCCGTAATTTTTAATTTCGAGATATGCTTGTTCAATAATTTCAACAACACGGGCATGAATTATTTTCGATAGATTTTTTAATGTTATTTCTTTTGGGTCTCTACCTCTAAGACCGGGAATAGAGACTATTTCATTTTCTTTATTCTCACCTGGCCAAGCTGACCCAAATTTTGTTTTTAACAGCTCTGCTTGTTTTTCTATAATAGAACAGCCTTCTTTGATATCTTCAGTAATTACATTTCCACCAAAAGGGATTACTGCAGTATGACGGATAATACCATCCTTAAAAATAGCCAAATCTGTAGTACCACCACCTATATCAATCAATGCTACGCCCGCTTCTTTTTCCTCTTGACTCAATACAGCTTCTGAAGATGCCAAAGGTTCTAACGTAATATTTGCCAATTCTAATCCGGCACTCTTGATACATCTTCCAATATTTCTGATAGATGAAACCTGACCAACAACTACATGAAAATTAGCTTCTAATCTACCTCCATACATTCCTATAGGTGCTTTTATCTCTGCCTGACCATCAACTTTATAATCTTGTGGCAATACATGGATTATTTCTTCACCCGGAAGCATCACCAATTTATGTACTTGACTAATTAACTTGTCAATATCATTTTCATCAATAACTTTTTCAGAATTTGGTCTGGTAATATAATCACTGTGATGTAAACTTCTAATATGCTGCCCTGCAATACCAACAACAACATCATTAATTTTAAAGTCAGAAACACTTTCTGCCTCTTCAATAGCTTGTTGGATAGATTGAATTGTCTGTGTAATATTATTAACCACTCCTCTATGTACACCTAAACTTTTAGCGTTGCCAATGCCGAGTATTTCAATTTTTCCATACTCATTGGCCTTACCAATCATGGCAACAATCTTAGTAGTACCAATATCTAAACCAACCGCTATGTTTTCCTGTTCCATAATTTAGTTTTTTGTGCACACCACTTGATTGTTGTACATCAAATTTATTTTTTTATATCTATCAAGTGTTTCATCATTTAATACTTTATGATAAAACACTTTTAAATTTTTTATTTTTTTGTCAATTTGTTGTAAGCCTCCTAACTCAATAGTTTGATTACCCACTCTTGTCTTCAACAAAAACTCTTTTTTCGGAGTTTCATTCACTCCTACTATTTGTTTTTTTAAAAACTCATCCTTAAAAATAAGTTTTGCCAGTACGAACATTTCTGCCGAAATTTTACCGTCATAAACTCCTTCAATAATCGGAACTCTCGCAGAGTAATGCGATGATAAAGGCATATTATTCCCTTTACTGTCAATATAATACGCCTGTCCACTTTGATTGACTCTTGCAATTGGTGTTTTTTGTTTAATGATTGCACCTAATTCACCATTCACCGATAAAAAAACTTCTGCATTCTCTATCATCTTATTCGAAAGCAAAGTTTCTTCTAATCCTTTCAAAAATATGTTTTCTTTTGGTTGATTTAAGAGTCCGTTATAATTTTGTATTAACAATTTATTAACCATTTCATAAGTAATAAAAAGGTTGTCTCCGTTCTCAAATTTAATGTCAATATTGTTAATTTTTTTGGTCTTATTTCTATGGGATGAAAACCCATAAAGAAACAATACAAAAGCAATTAATAGTAGCCCTTTTATAAAACCAACGTATTTTTTCATGCTACCTTATTTAACAAATTATCTTTTACCTCATTTACCATTTCTCCAATATTTCCGGCACCTATCATTACGATAACCATAGCATTTGATGCATTAATATTTTCAATAAGTTGTTCTTTCGAAACCTTTTTTTTATTTTCAATATTTATTTTATTTAATAACCAATCTGATGTTATTCCTTCAATTGGTTTTTCTCTTGCCGGATAAATATCTAAAAGTATTAATTCGTCAAATTTGGCCAAACTATCAGCAAAGTCATCAGCGAAATCTTGCGTTCTGCTAAATAAGTGTGGTTGAAACACAGCCAATGATTTTTGTTGAGGATATAATTCTTTCACAGCATCGGCCACAGCATTAATTTCTGTAGGATGATGGGCATAATCATCTATCAACACCAAGTTATCCGTCTTAATTTTATATGTAAATCTGCGCTGAATACCTTTAAATGTAATTAAAGCTTTGGCAATGGATTGGAGTGATACTCCATAACTATTTGCCATTGCCAAAGCTGCCACAGTATTTAGCACATTGTGTTTTCCTAAAAGATTCAGTTCTATATTTTTTATACTTTCTGATGGTGTATGCACATCAAAAAAATATGTTCCGTTTTTAATTGATATATTTTTAACATCGTAATCGGCATTTTCTTCGATTCCGTAAGTAATCCCCTTTATAGGCAATCCTTTTCTAACAAAAAGCGTTTCAGAAACTTTATTTGAAAAATCTATAAAAGACTCTTCTAAGGCATTCGCTTCTCCATAAATATCTAAATGATCAGCATCCATAGAAGTAATACATGCAACATTCGGTGAAAGTTGTAAAAAAGATCGATCATATTCATCGGCTTCAACGACACTAATTTCATCTCCGCCAAGGATTAAGTTAGAATTATAATTTTCTGCAATTCCGCCTAAAAAGGAAGTAGCGTCAACACCTGCTTCTTTCAAAATATGACCTAAAATGGTAGAAGTTGTGGTTTTACCATGTGTACCCGCTACTGCAAAACAAAAGGTGTTTTTCGTAATTGCACCTAATATTTCAGCACGTTTATAAATGGTGTAATTATTATCAATGAAATAATTTAACTCACTATGCTCTTTCGGAATTGCCGGCGTATACACAACCAATGTTTTTTCTTTATCAAAAACTTGTTTCGGAATTGCATCAATTGCATCATTAAAATGGATTGAAACTCCAATATTTTCTAATGATTTTGTAATTGAAGTTGCCGTTTTATCATAGCCACTGACATGAAATTTATGAACATGAAAATACCTAGCTAAAGCGCTCATACCAATACCACCGATACCTATAAAATAAATGCTATGTATATTATTTAAGTTCATTTCTTCTTAATGCTGTCTCCTCGAGCGCAGTCGAGAGGTTATTTAAGTTTCGACAAGTTACACTTGCTATCTTCGAGACATAATATCTTTTGCTCTCAATAATGCTCAACCTGACATTCTACTTATTAATTAATTTCTCTACTTCATTTACTATATGCTCTGTTGCTTTTGGTAATGCCAATAACTTGATATTCTTACTTAACTCTTGTTGTTTTTTTTCATCATTCAACAAACTTTCAAATTGTTTTTGAAAACCATTTAATTCGTTTTCTCTCATCAATATTGCTGCATTCTTATCAACTACGGCTAATGCATTTTTAGTTTGATGGTCTTCAGACACATTTGGAGACGGAATAAAAACGACTGGTTTTCCAACGATACATAATTCTGATATTGAACCTGCTCCCGCTCTACTGATAATCATATCTGTCGCTGCATAAGCCAGATCCATTTTATTAATAAACTCTACAACTTTGACTCCTGACAATGAATCGAAATGTTTATATTCATCATAATACAGTTTACCTGTTTGCCAAATAACCTGAACGTTGTTATCAACTAACCAATTTATTTGGCTCTCTAGTAATTTATTAATAGTTCGTGCACCTAAACTACCCCCTAAAATCAGTAGTGTTTTCTGATCTGAATTAAGTTTAAAAAATTCTTGCGCTTCACTTCTTTTATCAGTAATTTCTAATAAATCCTGACGAACAGGATTACCCGTTTTAACTATTTTATTCGCCGGAAAAAAACGCTCTAAGCCATCATATGCCACACAAATTTTAGTTGCTTTTTTACTGAGCAACTTATTAGTAATTCCCGGGTAGGAATTCTGTTCTTGAACCAAGGTTGGAATGCCTTTTCTATTTGCCATTTGCAAGGTTGGACCAGAAGCAAAACCACCGGTACCAATTACTACATCAGGTTTGAATTTTTTTATAATTTTAGTTGCATTCCACAGACTACTCATCAATTTAAAAGGAAACATTAAATTTTTCAATGTCAACTTTCGTTGGATGCCTGAAATCCATAATCCTTTGATAGCATATCCTGCTTGGGGTACTTTTTCCATCTCCATTCTATCCTTTGCTCCTACAAATAAAAAGTTAGCATCTGCGTTGCGTTTTTTTAATTCATTGGCTATCGCTATTGCTGGATAGATGTGGCCTCCTGTACCACCACCGCTTATCAATATGTTTAATTTTTTGTTCAATGTTCCGAGTTTCGGGTTTTAAATTCCACTTACACTTGGCATTTGTTATACTATTAACTTATTAAGGTTTCGACTGCGCTCAACCTGACAAATAATTAATGAGTTTTATTTTTGCTTACTACTTACTATCTTTTTTCTCTTCTCTATTCTCTTTTTTCTCAATATTGTTTACCCTATCGCTTCATGCAAAATATCTAGAGGGTTTTCATTCTTTTTATTCTTAACTATAGTTGCTTCTCTATCAGCACTCACACTTAACACAATACCAATAGCAAAACATGTCATCCATATTGCGGTACCACCTGTACTTATCAATGGTAGTGGCTGTCCCGTTACCGGAAATAATCCTACTGCTACAGCCATATTTATCAATGCTTGAAATATGATAGGAATACCTACGCCGAGCACTAATAAAGTTCCAAAAATGGTTTCTGTTTTGGTAGCAACTATCACTATTCTAAAAAGCAATCCTAAGTATAATATTATCAATACAATAGCACCTACTAAGCCAAATTCTTCAACAATAATGGCATAAATAAAATCGGATGATGATTGTGGTAAAAAATTTTTCTGAACACTTTTACCCGGACCTTTTCCTTGTATTTCTCCAGAAGCTATCGCGAGTTTTGCTTTTTCTGCTTGATAATTTTCTTCTTCATTTGCACTTGAAAAATTTTCGATTCTACTTGCCCAAGTATTTATCCTGCTATTTTTAAATGTATCAGGAAAAGCTTTTGCCGTCAAAATAAACAAGGCAAAAATTAGAATTCCAATACCTACGATAATCCCTATATATTTTAAAGGATAACCTCCTAAAAAGGCAATTATTAATACCATTGTAAAAACGATAGCTGTCGTTGAAAAGTTAGCCGGTAAAATCAACGCTAATACTATCCCAACAGGAATCCATAATTGCAAAATACTTTCTTTAAATAAAATTTTCTTTTCTTTATTCTTAGCCAGATATCTTGCTACATACATCATTACAACTACACTTGCCAATGTTGATGTTTGAAAACCTATCCCCACAAATGGTATATTAATCCATCTACTCGCATTCACACCACTTATGGTTTTTCCTTGAAATAAAGTATATCCTAATAACACTAAAACTACGGGAATCAATAGAACTGAGAGACCACTGAAATATCTATAGGGTATTTTATGAGTAGCATAAATAATTACAAAACCAAGTAATAACAACATGGCGTGTTTGAGCAAGTACCCTAGGGTGGTTCCTTTACCAACAACACCTACTAGATTGGTACTTGCGCTATACACAGGGAGAAAGGAAAATATTGCCAACACAGCTATAATAGCCCAAATGGTTCTATCTCCGCTTATGTTTTGCAATATCTTCATTAATAATTTTTAATTTTATTCATTACTTAAAAATGTGATTCTAATAATGACATTTTTTCTACAACTCTGAAATCCTACTCTGAGCTTATAACAACCTTACAGCTTCTTTAAATTGTCTTCCCCTGTCTTCGTAATTTTCAAACAAGTCAAAACTTGCACAAGCCGGTGACAACAACACTGCATCTCCTTTTTCAGAAACTTTATAAGCCACTTTTACCGCTTCTTCTGCACCTGCAGTTTCACAAATAAAATCAACTACATTTCCAAAAGTTTCGATTATTTTGGCATTGTCTAATCCCAAGCAAATAATAGCCTTTACCTTTTCTCTTACTAGAGGCAACAAATCAGTATAATCATTACCTTTATCTGTACCGCCAACAATCCAAACTGTTGGACTGTTCATACTTTCTAAAGCATAAAAAGTTGCATTTACATTAGTAGCTTTTGAGTCGTTTATATATTGAACTCCGTTAATTTTAAACACAGGCTCTAAACGATGCTCTACACTTTCAAAATCTTCAAGACTTTCTCTTAGTGTTTCATCTCTAACGTTTAATAATTTTGCCACCATAGCTGACGCCATAGCATTTTTTGTGTTGTGATTTCCTTGTAATGCTAATGTTGTTATACCCATTGTAAATGTGTTGTTTGAATCAGTTGTTATTAGTATGTTATTATTTTTTATATATGCTCCTTTAGTGAATGTCTTCTTAAGTGAAAAAGGCAATAAGATTGCTTTCGTATTATTATTTTGTAACCAGCTTGTAATTACCTCATCATCTGCATCATAAATCAAATAATCTGTTGCTGTTTGATTTTTTGTTATTCTAAATTTAGAATTGATATAATTTTCATATTTGTATTCATATCTATCTAAATGGTCTGGCGAAATATTTGTAATTACTACTATATGCGGAGCAAAATTTACAATTCCGTCTAGTTGAAAGCTACTCAGTTCTAATGCATAGTTTTGATAATTTTCGTTTGCTACTTGTAATGCAAAACTATCACCCACATTACCTGCTACGCCAACGCTTAGTCCTCCATTTTTTAGAATATGATGTGTTAGTAATGTTGTTGTTGTTTTACCATTACTACCAGTAATACCCACTATAGTTGCATTGGTAAATTGAGCCGCAAACTCTATTTCAGAAATTACCGGAATACCTTTTTCAAGTAAATCTTGAACTAGCTTTATTTTATCAGGAATTCCTGGACTTTTCATTACCACATCAGCATCAAAAATGTTGTTTTCTGTATGTTTTCCTTCTTCAAAAAGAATGTCATTATGTAAAAGAACTTCTCTATATTTTTTTGTTATTGTTCCGCTATCTGAAACAAAAACCTGGTACCCTTTTTTTTTTGCAAGGATAGCGGTTCCTATTCCACTTTCTCCAGCTCCAAGTATTACTATCTTCCCCCTGAATCCCCCAAAGGGGGACTTTTTATCATCTATATTTTTTTCTTTACTCTCCACTTTTATACTTTTCTTCATGTCATATAACCAGTTCCGTTTCCCTTCCCTTTGGGAAGGGATTAAGGGATGGGATCTACCTCACTTTCAATGTTAGAATTGACAACACTGCAAGCATAATTCCAACAATCCAAAATCGGACAACGATCTTACTCTCTTGATATCCCTTTTTTTGATAGTGATGGTGTAAAGGCGACATTAAAAAAATACGTTTGCCTTCACCATACTTCTTTTTGGTGTATTTGAAATAACTTACTTGTAGTATTACTGATAAATTCTCTGCTAAGAAGATTCCAGCTAAAATTGGAATCAATAATTCCTTACGGACAGCAATTGCCAATACGGCTATAATTCCGCCAATAGTTAAACTTCCTGTATCGCCCATAAAAACTTGTGCGGGGTAAGTATTATACCATAAAAAACCAACCAAACCACCAACAAACGCACTGATAAAAATGGTCATTTCACCAGAATAAGGAATGTACATTACATTCAAATAATTGGCAAAAATGATATTACCCGAAACCCATGCGAATACACCTAACGCCATAACAATAATAGCCGATGAGCCCGCTGCCAGTCCGTCAATACCATCCGTAAGATTGGCACCATTTGAAGTTGCAGTTACTATAACAATTACAATTAAAATAAAAGGAATCCATGCGTATTTTTGATAGCCATCCCCTAACCAGCTTATTAAAACCGAATAATCAAATTCATTATTTTTAACAAAAGGAATAGTTGTCTTTAAGGACTTCTTTTCTTCACCAAACAAACTTGAAGGATTTACAGTTTGAAACTGCTCTACTTCAGTAATACTAGAATTTTTAATTTCTTCCTTTACAACAACCTGCGGTGAAAAATACAACATCAACCCTACAAACACTCCTAAACCAACTTGACCTAAAACCTTAAATCGACCTTTTAAACCATCCTTATTTTTTCTGAAAACTTTAATATAATCATCAATAAAACCAATCAATCCCATCCAAACAGTGGTAACTAATAAAATAATAATATATACATTGTCTAGTTTCGCTAATAATAGCGCCGGCAAAAGGGTTGCCAAAATAATAATGAGCCCACCCATTGTTGGAGTTCCTGCTTTTTGAACTTGCCCTTCTAAACCTAAATCTCTAACAGTTTCTCCTATTTGAAGGCGTCTTAATTTATCTATAATTCTTCTACCAAAGATTGTTGAGATCATTAAAGAAATAACAAAGGCTAACGCAGATCTGAATGATATGTACTGAAACAAACCAGCTCCTGAAAGATGATAGTGTTTTTCTAGATATTCAAATAAGTAGTATAACATTCTATAATTTTATTTTTGTAATTCTTTTAATGTTTCCGTGATAATTTTATAATCATCAAAATCAGTTCTTACGCCATTAATTTCTTGATATGCTTCATGCCCTTTGCCCGCTATCAATAAAATATCACCTTTTTCGGCTAGTTTACTTGCTGTTTTTATAGCTTGCCTTCTATCAACTATTGATAGATATTTTCTAAAGTTCTGCGGCTCTACCCCTGCCTCCATCTCTTCAATAATCGTTTCAGGATTTTCAGTTCTCGGGTTATCAGAAGTAAAAATGGCTTGATTAGAAAGTTGCGATGCGATATGTGCCATTTTCGGACGTTTCATTTTATCTCTATCACCACCACAGCCAACCACAGTAATTACTTGCTCATTATGAGTTCGAATGGCGTTGATGGTCTCCAATACATTTTTTAAGGCATCGGGTGTATGTGCATAGTCAACAATTGCTGTAATTCCACTTTCTGAAATCAAATATTGAAAACGCCCACTTACACTTTCTAACTCACTCAATAACCTCAAATTCTCTATTGATTCTATACCCAGTAAATCAGCAGTAGCATAAATTGCCAGCACATTATAAGCATTGAAAGTGCCTATTAATTTTGTCCAAACTTCATTATTATTGATATTGAGTAATAATCCGCTCAATTGATTTTCGACTATTTTAGCTTTATAATCAGCTACTGTTTTTAGAGCATACGTAAATTTCTTAGCTTGGGTATTCTGAAGCATTATCTTACCGTTCTTATCATCAATATTTACCAAAGCAAAAGCTGATTTTGGCAACTGATCAAAGAATGTTTTTTTAACATCTCTATATTCTGCAAAAGAGCTATGATAATCTAAATGATCATGTGATAAATTTGTGAATACACCGCCTGCGAAATGTAATCCTTCGGTTCTTTTTTGATGGATACCATGCGAGCTAACTTCCATAAAGCAATGCGTTACACCACTATCAACCATCAATCGTAAGTAATAATTTATCGAAATGGAGTCTGGTGTAGTATGGGTAGCAGAAAATTCTTCATTTGCCACCATAACTTTTACTGTAGATAGCAAACCAACCTTATATCCTGCATTTTTAAATTGGTTGTACAATAGGGTGGCAATAGTTGTTTTTCCGTTTGTACCAGTAATACCAATTAACTGTAATTGTAGTGAAGGATTGTCATAAAAATTATCAGCCATAATGGCCAATGCTTCCTTTGTGTCTTTTACTATGACATATGTAATACCACGCTCAATAGTTGAAGGTTCTTCTTCACAAACAATTACTATGGCCCCTTTCTCTATAACACTAGCTATATATTTATGTCCATCTGTGACAACACCCTTAATAGCAATAAACACATCATTATCGACAACTTTTCGCGAATCGAACACAAGTGTATTTATTGTAATATCTGTACTACCATGTACTGATTCTACCGATACTTTATACAGTATGTCTTTTAATTTCTTCACGAAAGTGTTAATTCTATGATTACGTTTTTATCTAATTTTTTTCCTGCCTTAACAGATTGTGTTTTTACTTTACCTGTACCTTTAAATTGTACTTTCATTCCTAAATTCTCTAAAAGTGCTACGGCGTCCATACCTGTCATATTTTTAAGATCAGGCATATTTTCAGGTTGTTCTCTGGCTACTTTATAATAAGTTTCGAAATTTGTATTGATACTATTAGGATTCTCTTTCAAACCATTAACTTCATCCATTAACGGTGTTTCTGTATAGATTTTATGTGCAATCTTTTTAAAAACCGGACCTGCAACATCAGCACCGTAATAGCCAATTTCTTTCTTAGGTTTATGAATAATAACTATGCAAGAATATTGAGGATTATCAGCAGGAAAATATCCTGCAAAGGATGAGATATACTTTGTCTTTCCAGTCCAATATTCTGTTTGACAAGTGCCAGTTTTTCCCGCTAACTGATAGTTTTTATTATAAATATTAGTGGCCGTCCCTCGTTTCACCACATTTTTCATCATTTCTTTTACTTTATCAATCGTTTCTTGAGAACAAATTTTAGAGTTGATTACTTCTTTATCGAATTTTTCAATAACCCTATCTTGAGCTCTGATTTCTTTAATAAATCTCGGCTTTACCATTTCGCCATTATTGGCAACTGCATTATAAAAAGTTAAGGTTTGCATGGGAGTGATAGACACACCATAACCATGAGTCATCCAAGCTAACGAAGTTCCATACCAATTCTTTTTGTCATTTGGATCTGGCAATTTTGGTAAACCTTCTCCTTTAATAGGAATATTTAGTTTTTTACCAACTTCCATACGTTGTAATCCGTCAATAAATTTTTGCGGATTATTACCATAATGCTGTTCTATAATTTTAACAATACCAACATTAGAAGAAACTTCAAATACTTTGGCTGCAGAGATTTTACCATAACCTCCTCTATGTGTATCTCTTACTGTTCTGTCATACACTTTATACTTTCCTTCTTCAGTATCGATAATTGTAGCGGTATCAATTACCTTATCTTCTAATGCCACCATCATACCCATTAACTTAAAAGTTGATCCAGGTTCATGTGATTCACCTACAGCATAGTTCAAACGCTCGTAATATTTTCCTTCTCTATTTCTCCCTAGGTTTGCAATCGCTTTAATCTCACCGGTTTTGACTTCCATCACTACTACAGTGCCATGATCTGCTTCGTATTTTTCAAGCTGCCCTAACAAAGCATGATGAGCAATATCCTGCACATTCAAATCTATCGTAGTAATAATATCTTTACCATCTACAGGTTCGACTTCATTATTATCGCTTAGTGGTTTCCACTGTCCTTTTGCAATTCTTTGTTTTAGGCGTTTTCCATTTTTTCCTTGTAAATATTTGTGGAAGTTTCCTTCAATACCTACTCTCCCTCTATAATCATCATATCCAACAGCACGTTCGGCCATTTTACCTATAGGATGTTCTCTAACAGTACGTTGTTCTGCAATAAAACCACCTTTATAAACACCCAAATTAAAAATCGGAAAATTTTTGATTTTCAAGTATTCATTGTAGCTCAAATTTCGAGTGATCAGTAAATATCTATTCTTATTTTTTCTAGCTTTACGGATATAGTTTTCATAAAACCCTTCAGATTTTCCTAACATTTGAGACAAGGCTTTACTTAGGCCTTTAATGTTCTTTTCAAAATTTTCATTTGCTACTGTAACTACATCCATTCGGATGTCAAATTTTGAAACCGAAGTTGCCAACAAACTACCATCAACGGTATACACATTACCTCTATTTGCTTTTATTTCAAAATTCTTGACCGTACGCTCTTCTGCTTTTTTTCGATAAAAATCACCTTTAAAGAATTGAATATCAATTAGTTTGTAGGTTATTGCAGCAGCAAACAAGAACATAAAACCTGCGAGTAAGTACAATCTGTTTAATATGTTCTTTTTTTCTATTGCCAATTTGTTATTCTTTTACCATAATTTTTTGTGGTGGATTCTCTGCTATGTACAATCCTTCTACTTCTAATTTTTTAATGATCGATGATTCCATTTTAAGTTTCATCAAATCAGACCTTGTTGCAACAAAAGCATCTCTCAATTCTCTCATTTCTTTATTGAGTACTGCTATTTTCTGAACCTTTTTATCAATACTATGAGAGCTACCAATCATTATCAATGCTAAACCAGTTAAGAATATGAGCATTCCCCAGTTTTTTGAAGCACCATCGTCAACTAAAAATTTTCCTTTTAAGACATTGTAAATAGTTTCTTTTACGTTCGCCATTATATCTACTCAGGTATTATAATTTTGTTGCTATTCTTAATTTTGCACTTCGCGCTCTATTATTACTTTTTATTTCTTCTTGTGAAGGCGTTATTAATTTTCCTTTTTTAAAAGGAACACTTATGTTTCCGTAAAAATCTTTTTCGGGCTCTCCTTCAAACATTCCACTTCGCACATATCGTTTTACCAATCTATCTTCTAAAGAATGGTAGGATATAACACTCAGTTTACCACCCACCTCTAATAATTCTTCAGTCTGCATCAAAAATTCTTTTAATGCTTCTAATTCTTGATTTACTTCAATTCTAATAGCTTGAAAAATTTGTGCTAATATTTTATGCTCCTTACTCTTTGGTAAAAACCGCTGCAACACCTCTTTTAACTCAAAACTTGTTTTAATTGATTGTTCACTACGACTCTCAACTATTTGTTTTGCCAATGCTTTTGCATTTCTTAATTCACCATATAAAAACAATAGGTTACTCAGTTTTTCTTCCGGATATTTATTAATAATTTGATATGCTGATAGCTCTGCTTTTTTACTCATTCGCATATCTAAGTCAGCGTCAAAACGTGTAGAAAACCCTCTACTAGCCTCATCAAATTGGTGAGAAGAAACGCCTAAATCGGCTAAAATTCCGTTCACCTTTTCTACACCATAAAACTTTAAAAATCGTTTTATATATCTAAAATTTTCATGAATTAGCACAAAACGATCATCATCGATTGTGTTTTCTAATGCATCTTCATCTTGATCAAAAGCGAAAAGTTTACCTTCAGCTCCTAATCTTTTTAAAATTTCTTTTGAATGTCCACCTCCTCCAAAAGTCACATCTATATAAATTCCGTCAGGGATAATTTCTAAACCATCAACACTTTCAAAGAGCAAGACCGGATTATGATAACTCATCTAAGATGTCCTTATCGTTACCCATTACATCTTCAGCTAACTGAGCAAAATCGACTGTTGCATCATCAATTGCCTTTTCATAACTATCTTTATCCCATATTTCAACAATATTTACCGCAGAAGACAGCACAACTTCTTTAGAAATTCCTGCAAATGAATGCAGGTCTTTCGGTATCAACAATCTGCCAGAGGCATCTAACTCAACCATTTTGACACCTGCAGTAAATCGTCTAATGAAGTCATTGTTCTTTTTTACGAATCTATTTAACTTATTCACTTTTCCCATTAGCATGTTCCACTCACTCATAGGATACAATTCCAGGCAAGGTTGAAATACGGCACGTTTTAAAACAAAACCTTCTTCCAATACAGAATTAAGTTGTTTTTTAAGCTGAGAAGGCAACATTAACCTTCCTTTAGTATCAGCTTTACATTCGTATGTTCCTATTAGGTTTACCACTCAGTACAAATTATAATGACAAAAATACAATTTTTTACCACTTTCTCCCATTTTTTACCACTTTGTTAATAACTTTCCAAAATAACATTTATTGTGTTGATTTATAACTAATTGAACTTTTTGAAAATAATTTCGAATAGAAAGTCTCTATCATTTTAAAGAAATACGGTACATTCACACAAATTGATTACTTTTGCATTTGGCAAAAAATATATTTGTAAATGAGTGATTATTACAAAAAAGACGGAAAGTTTGCTTACTTAGAAGCGGGAGAAGGAAGATCAATCGTAATCTTGCACGGATTAATGGGTAATCTGAGTAATTTTGACGCTGTTTTTGATTATTTTTCCAAAAATGGGTATAAGGTTTTAATGCCTGAATTACCTATTTATTCTATGCCTTTACTCAAAACCAATGTTAAAAGTTTAGCTAAATTTCTTAAGGAATTTACTGAATACAAAGGCTTAGAAAACTATATCCTTTTAGGGAATTCACTTGGAGGACATATAGCGTTATATTATACAAAACATTATCCTGAAAATGTTGCAGGAATTGTATTGACAGGAAGTTCTGGTCTCTATGAAAGTGCCATGGGAGAAAGTTATCCTAAACGTGGAGATTATGAATATATTAAGAAAAAAGCACAAGATGTTTTTTATGACCCAGAAATAGCCACTAAAGAAGTTGTTGATGAAGTCTATAACACGTTAAACGATCGAAGTAAACTAATAAGAACCTTATCTATTGCCAAAAGTGCCATACGACATAATATGGCAGATGATTTGCCAAACATGAAAATGCCTGCTGGTTTAATTTGGGGAAAAAACGATTCTGTCACTCCGCCCGATGTTGCTGAAGAATTCAATAAACTTTTACCTAATTCTACCTTGTATTGGATAGATAAATGTGGACATGCGGCTATGATGGAGCATCCTGAAGAGTTTAATGTATTACTTGAAGAATGGCTTAAACAAGAAAATTTATAACTCACCCCAAGTAGCTTCAATTAGTGTAATGCCTTAATTTTTCGAATCTAAAGGAAAGGGTATTTAAATGTAAAATCAATTGTTTAGTGATCATAGTTTCTTAAAAATAAAACAAATTAATTCCAGTGAAGATCAAATCAGCAGAATTTATTATAAGTAATACTGATATTACTAAATGTCCAAAAGAATCTATCCCTGAATATGCTTTTATTGGGAGGTCTAATGTAGGTAAATCGTCATTGATTAACATGTTGGTAGACCATAAAAATTTAGCTAAGACTTCCGGGAAACCAGGAAAAACACAACTCATCAATCATTTTAAAATAAACGATAATTGGTTTTTAGTCGATCTACCCGGTTATGGCTATGCTCAACTATCTAAAACGAAAAGAAAAACGTTTCAAAAATTTATTACAGACTATTTTTTTAACCGCAAACAATTGGTTTGCACATTTTTATTGGTCGACTGTAGGCATGAACCCCAAAAAATAGATTTAGAGTTTATGCGCTTTTTGGGTGAAAATGAAATTCCGTTTTGTATCGTTTTTACAAAATCAGACAAGTTGAATAGCTCTAAAATCAATAAAACATTACAAGTTTATCAGCAAAAGGTATTACAGTCAGGCTGGGAAAGTATGCCCCAACATTTTGTTACTTCAGCCACTTCAAAAGATGGTAGGGATGAGTTGCTTAATTTTATTGATGGAGTTAATAAAGAGGTAGGAAGTAAGCAGTAAGCGGTAAGCAGTAAGCAGTAAGCAGTAAGCAGTAAGCAGTAAGCAAAAATAAGGCTTATTAACTACTGTCAGGATAACATTATTGACAGATAAAATGCATTTAGTCTCGAAGATAGCAAGTGTAACTTGTAGAAACCTTAATATTATGAAATTATGAGTTCCACTAAAGATAATCTACAGGTTTTATTTGAAGATAATCATATCATTATCGTTAATAAAAGAGTGGGTGATATTGTACAAGGCGATAAAACGGGAGACACTCCTTTAAGCGAAATTGTAAAAAAATATATTGCTGAAAAGTATCAAAAAAAAGGAAATGTTTTTTTAGGTGTTGTACACAGGCTTGACAGACCTACAAGTGGTATTGTAATATTTGCAAGAACTTCAAAAGCATTAGAACGCTTGAATAAAATGCTTCGTGATAAACAAATACAAAAAACATATTGGGCTATTGTTAAAGACAAACCTGGAAAAGAAAAAGACACCTTAACCCATTTTCTGAAAAAGAATTCTAAAAATAATAAATCAACTGTATTTAGTAGAGAAACTGAAGGTAGTAAAAAAGCCATTTTACATTATACAATCATCAAAGAATTAGACAATTATAGTGTCTTAAAAATAGATTTAGAAACGGGACGTCACCATCAAATCAGAGCACAACTTTCTTTTATTAAAAGCCCTATAAAAGGTGATTTAAAATATGGCGCCAACAGAAGCAATCCCGATGGAGGTATTTGTTTGCATGCAAGAGAAATAGAGTTTATTCATCCTGTGAGTAAGGAGTCTGTTCATATTGTGGCAGAAACACCTGATAGTTCCATTTGGAATAGTTGTTCTAAATAAGTGAGCAGTAAGCAGTATTCAGTCTACAGTCTACAGTCTACAGTCTACAGTTAGCAGTAAAGCATAATATTAATAAGAGCATATAGACTACTAAAAAAATAATTTTAAAATGATATCCGAAGAAAAATTAATAGAAATTGAAAAAAGATGTAAATATTCTACTCGCGGACCATGGAAAGCATTTATTGAAGGACGTGATCATGATAGCGGAAACCATTTCATTATGACGGGAGAGAAAGACAATAGAGCAGAAGATTTCGAAATTGATGGGGCAAGAATAGATGATTATGATTTTATTGCAAATGCAAAACAAGATGTACCAGCTCTTATAGAGGAAGTTAGAAGACTAAGGGCTCTATTAATTAATAATGCAAAATAGCAGGGCTTTCTCATAAACTGTAGACTGTCGACTGCTTACTAAAAACTACCTTTTCAATTTTAAAAACTTCTCCTGAATAATTTCATCAACAGGTCTATCCTCTATTTTACTTTCTAACCACGACAAAATGTCTAAATACAAAAAGGCTCTTCGTTCAAAAGGATCATCTTCATAGGTTTTTAACTTCGCATGTAATTTTACAAATTCTTTCTTCAATTGATGTGGATAAATATCACCTAAGCCTCTTAAAAATTTGATCATCTCTTTCTGCACTTCATGCAAATCATTCATTTTTATTAAAAACTTATATGTACTTTTTAACTGTACATCTAAATGATAATCCAATCCTACATCATAATGCGCTACTAAACTTAAAATTCTTGAAAAGCATAATAGATCCTCCCTCATTTGCAATGATCTATTATTAATAATCATCTCTAGATATTCAATGCATTTTTTACTTTCTCCTGCCCCGAAATACAAACTGGCAATTTTATAGTAAAATACCATGATATGATGTTCATCAATTCTGTTTCTATATTGTTTAATTCCCTTTAAAACCTCATCAACCAGAGGCAATCCTTCCTTAAAACTACCTTCTAAAAAATGTAAATTCAATTTGTTATTATACACATATAAAAAACTGAGCACCGACACATTATCTTCATTTGGCAATAAGTTACTTTGATGAATTACCTTCTCTAGCTTTTTTAAGGTTTGTTTGAATTTTGAATGGTATTTAAGAAAAAAGAGCGACTCTAATAGGTAATTATTTCCTTTGAGAAAAAATACCGGATTTAAAGTTATCATATTCTCATGCTTATAAAACATCTCCACCCATTTTGAAGCATATTTATAACATGACAAAAAATCTTGAATTAAAAAACTATACCATAAATACGATTTATACAACCATAATTTTTCTCGAAATCCCAAATCATCTATTCTAAACTTAGGCATTCTATTATTAAAATAGGCGGTTATTGTTTTGAATTCTTCATCATTCTTGACATAACCTGTTTTTAATAATATTCCATATAATTGTAACGATAAATTAGACAACTTACTGGTAATTGTATTTTGTATACTTAAAGATTTTGCCTGTTCTGTTAACTCATCAGCTCTATTGCTAATGCTTCTAGTGATATACTGAGACTCAATAACTTTTTCTAATTCAACTATTTCATAAGCTATATTTTTTTCTTCATTATCAATAGCCATATTTTTGGCTTTATCTAAAATTTTCAAGCTTTGCTTATACAATCCTTTATGATATAAAATAGTTGCAAAATCTAATTGTTCTCGTACCTGAACCCTAATATTTTGATGCAAAGGATTTAACCGTAAACTAATCAATATTTGTTTATATAAATGTGCTTTTAAATTTGACAATTGTGCTTTTTTTACAATACCACTTTTTAAAATTGAAGCCTCATTGTACTTCTTTAACTTATCTAGTAAATTAAACAATGCTAAAAATTTAGAATCAATATTTCCTCCTAATCTTCCTACATACAATTTGAATTGCCTTTTTTCAGATTTAGAAAGTGACTTTACTAAAACAAATAAGTTATCTTTTTGTTGGTTTGTCATTGTAACAAATATTGACTTAACTAATTAAATTTCAGATAGATAAATAATTAAAATTATCGTTAAACATTGTAAATACGAAATACACAATATGCCTTAAAAGTAAACCAAAATATAAATTCGTAAAACAATAATGAAATATTTTTTTAAATAATGAGTAAAAATAACGTTCAAATATTTGACACCACCTTAAGAGATGGAGAGCAAGTTCCTGGCTGTAAGCTAAATACAGAACAAAAAGTAATTATAGCAAACAGGCTGGATGAATTAGGTGTTGATGTTATAGAAGCAGGATTCCCTATTTCAAGTCCTGGTGATTTTAATTCAGTACATGAAATCGCGAAAATTGTAAAAAATGCTACCGTTTGCGGATTGACAAGATCGGTTAGAAAAGATATTGAAGTTGCAGCTAAAGCTTTAGAATATGCAAAGAAACCAAGAATACATACGGGTATTGGCACCTCCGATTCTCATATTATTCACAAGTTCAATGCAACGAGAGAACAAATTATTGAACGCGCCGTAGGTGCAGTAAAATATGCCAAGTCATTTGTTGAAGATGTTGAGTTTTACGCTGAGGATGCAGGAAGAACTGATAATGATTTCTTAGCTCAAGTATGCGAAGCAGTTATCAAAGCAGGCGCAACTGTATTAAATATTCCTGATACAACTGGTTACTGTTTACCTGAAGAATACGGAGCCAAAATGAAATATTTAGCAGAAAATGTAAAAAATATTGATAGAGCTATATTGTCATGCCATTGCCATAATGATTTAGGTCTAGCCACGGCAAATTCTATCGCAGGAGTTGTTAATGGAGCACGGCAAATCGAATGTACCATTAACGGAATTGGTGAACGAGCAGGAAACACGTCTCTTGAAGAAGTTGTTATGGTATTGAAACAACATCCTTATCTCAATTTAGATACAAATATCAACACACAACTTTTATATAGCACCAGTCAATTAGTTTCAGAAAGTATGGGTATGCCCGTGCAACCTAATAAAGCTATTGTGGGTGCTAATGCATTTGCACATAGCTCTGGCATCCATCAAGATGGTGTCATAAAGAATAGAGAGACGTATGAAATCATGAACCCTAAAGATGTAGGCGTTGATCATTCATCAATAGTTTTAACCGCTAGAAGTGGTAGAGCTGCCTTAGCTTACAGAGCGAAAAAAGTGGGTTATGAGCTTACCAAAATTCAATTAGATAAAGTCTATAGTGCTTTTTTAAACTTCGCTGACAGAAAAAAAGAAGTATGTGATAATGATATCCATGCAATTATCAAAACAAGTAAAATAGGTAATTCAGTTTTTGTTTAATATGGGAAAAACATTGTTTGATAAAGTTTGGGATACGCATGTGGTAGATACTATTGAAAATGGACCGCAAGTTCTTTATATTGATAAACATTTAATTCACGAAGTTACGAGTCCGCAAGCATTTCAAGAATTAAAAGAACGAGGTATTCCTATTGCTAGACCTGATAAAATTATTGCTACTGCAGATCATAACACACCAACTATAAACCAGCATTTACCAATTAAAGATATACTGTCAAGAAATCAATTGCGACAACTTACTAATAATTGCAAAGAAAATAATATTACACTTTACGATTTAGGTCATAAATACAACGGTATAGTACATGTTATTGCTCCAGAATTAGGAATAACACAACCGGGAATGACGATGGTTTGTGGTGACAGTCACACCTCAACACATGGAGCCTTTGGCACTATTGCTTTTGGAATAGGCACCAGCCAGGTAGCACAAGTTTTTGCAAGCCAATGTTTATTGATGCAAAAACCAAAAAAATTACGCGTAAATGTCAATGGTAAACTTGGCAAACATGTACTCCCAAAAGATGTGATATTGTATATTATTTCTAAGTTGGGAACAAATTCTGGGACAGGTTATTTCTGTGAATATGCAGGTAATGTTTTTGAAGAAATGTCAATGGAAGGTAGAATGACCGTTTGTAATATGAGTATCGAAATGGGTGCTCGAGGCGGAATGATCGCACCAGACGAAACTACCTTTAACTATATAAAAGGAAGAGAATTTGCACCGAAAGATGATGCGTTTGATAAAAAAGTTGCCTATTGGAAAACGTTAAAAACAGACGATGATGCAATTTTTGATTTAGAATACTCTTTTGATGCATCAGACATTGAACCAATGATTACCTATGGTACAAATCCGGGAATGGGAATTAAAATTTCTGATTCGATTCCAGAAATTAATGATGCAACCTTTGAAAAATCATTAGCCTATATGGGCTTTAAAAAGGGAGAATTACTATTAGAAAAAGAAATCAACTATGTCTTTATCGGTAGTTGTACCAACTCAAGAATTGAAGATTTTAGAATCGCCGCCGATTATGTCAAAGGAAAACAAAAGGCTGCAAATGTGACTGCTTGGTTAGTTCCAGGTTCTCAACAAGTTGCTAAGCAAATCACTCAAGAAGGACTAAAAGAAATATTTGAAGAGGCAGGTTTTAAATTACGCCAACCAGGTTGCTCAGCGTGCCTAGCAATGAATGATGATAAAATTCCTGAGGGTGAATATTGTGTTTCCACTTCAAATAGAAATTTTGAAGGACGTCAAGGACTAGGAGCTAGAACAGTTTTGGCAAGTCCATTAACAGCCGCTGCTACCGCCATAGCAGGTAGAATTATAAATGTATCTGAAGAAATCCAAGAACCAGAATTCGTTTAATCAATATGGAAAAATTTGTAACATTCACATCAACTGCAATTCCGCTACCAACTGAAAATATTGATACCGATCAGATAATACCTGCGCGCTTTTTAAAAGCAACAGACAAACAAGGTTTTGGTGAAAACGTATTTAGAGACTGGCGTTTCAACAAAGATAACAGTATCAATAAAAAATTTGTTTTAAATGATACCCGCTTTCGCGGAAGTATACTCGTTGCAGGTAACAACTTTGGTTGCGGTTCAAGTAGAGAGCATGCAGCTTGGGCTTTGTCAGATTATGGGTTTAAGGTTATTATAAGTAGTTTTTTTGCAGATATTTTTAAAGGAAATGCTTTAAATAACGGGTTGCTTCCTGTGCAAGTTTCTGAAGATTACTTAAAGAAATTATTGGCTGAAATAACTCAAAATCCTTCAATAGAATTAACAATAGATCTTAAACAACAAATCTTAAAAACTCCAATAGGAGAAATTTTCATTGAGATTGATTCCTATAAAAAAATGTGTCTGATTAATGGATATGATGATATCGACTTTCTAATCAGTAAAAAAGAAAAAATTATCGCTTTTGAAATAGCGCAACATCAATAATAAAAAAAAATGAAACTGACTATAGCAGTATTACCTGGTGACGGTATTGGTCCGGAAGTAACAAAACAAGCAAAAAAAGTATTAGAAGCTGTGGCTCATCAGTTTGACCATACTTTTATTTTTAAAGAAGCATTAGTAGGCGCAATCGCAATTGATAAAACAGGTGAGCCTTTACCACAAAAAACGCTCGACCTATGTTTAGATTCTGATGCTATTCTATTTGGAGCTATTGGTGATCCCAAATATGATAATGATCCTACTGCTAAGGTAAGACCAGAGCAAGGTTTATTACAACTTAGAAAATCACTAGGCTTATTTACAAATATCCGTCCGATAAAAGCTTATGACCAACTTATAGATAAGTCTCCTTTAAAAAAAGAGATTATAAAAGGTGTCGATTTTACCATCTTCAGAGAACTTACCAGTGGTATTTATTTTGGAGAAAAACATCTAAGTGAAGACGGCAAAACGGCATCAGATCTTTGTTTATATACTGAAGAAGAAATAGAACGCATTGCTCATTTAGCATTTAAAGCGGCCCAAAACAGAAGAAAAAAATTGACATTGGTAGATAAAGCTAACGTATTAGAATCTTCGAGACTTTGGAGAAAAGTTGTCACTAACCTTAGCAAAAAATATAGTGATGTAGCTTTAGATTTTTTGTTTGTTGATAATGCTGCCATGCAAATCATTTTAAACCCAAAACAGTTTGATGTAATTTTAACCGAAAATATGTTTGGTGATATTATTTCTGACGAAGCCAGTGTTATAGGTGGCTCAATTGGCTTATTAGCTTCTGCTTCTACAGGAAAAAAATATGCAATGTTTGAACCAATTCACGGTTCCTATCCTCAAGCAAAAGGCAAGGGTATTGCCAACCCAATCGCTTCTATTTTATCAGCTGCGATGTTGTTAGAGCATTTCGGGTTGTTTGAAGAAGCAGCCCTTATCAATAAAGGTGTGAAAAAGTCATTAAGACTAAAAATTTCGACACCCGATATAAATAATGAACATCCAGATGTAACTACAAACAAGGTAGGCGATTTTATTGCTGATTTTATTCAATATCCAGATGATAGTAATCTGAATTTTCATAATATTCACATAGGGCAGTCAACTATTATTTGAGTTAATTTGGTTAATTGCTAGGCCTGCCTAAAGGCAGGTTTTTTTTATGTTCAAACCTGAGTTCGACCTAATATTTGTTTACAGTTTGAATGAATTTTTATTCAATTCGTAGATATCTTTTTGAAGGACTAACCGGTTAGTTTGAAAAAATATGGCAAGAAACCGACAAAGGAGATTCATGAACACCTTAATAAAAAATAAAATAACGTGAGTAATTTGAAAAAATCCATTAAATCCTTTGGAAATCTAAAGAAAAGGCCATCTTTTTGGATAAAATTATTAAAATATCTAGATATTCCTTTTAATTTTACACTTCAAATCTCACCTCTTCTTAGGATTCTGTAAATTAAATCTTAGGTCGAACTCAGGTTTAATCCATAAATAAACTGACCATATTTAACATCTTCGAAGTTGATAATATTAGGTAAATGACCCCATTTTTTAAAATTGAATTTTTCTAGCAAACCAATACTTTCATCGTTTACATCTAAAAGAATTGCCAATAATGTTTCCTTTCCAATTCTTCTACAATCGTTAATGGCATGATTTATAAGAGCTGAACCTATTCCTAATCCTCTAAATGAATAATCAAGATAAAAACTTATCTCGGCTATTTTATTCATGGCCCTTCTTCCTTCTCTATAAGGTGAAAGAGTTGCGTAACCAATTACTTTATCATTAATTTCAGCAACATAAATCGGGAAATTGTTAGCATCATATTTATGAAACCAATCAATTCTTTCGGCTATAGAAAACATATCCATATCACCAGTAGCTGTATTCGATCTAATAGCCTGATTATATATTTCAACAATAAAAGGTAAATCTTTGTTAGAAGCGAATCTGATGTTAAGTATTCTGGTCATTTTTAGAGAAATACAATTTTACAATCATAATACTACAAAATTATATTTAAATACCTAACAAGTATACATGAAATCTAAAAGAGGTATAGGTATACTCTTAAAAATAACTTTAACTAAAAAATGGTTCTATAAATAGAAATTATAGGAAGATTTTTTCTTTTTTTATGTAACAAAACACACCCTAATAACGTCTATTATAAAACAAGTTAAATCACTTTCTTCAAAATAACACTAAATGTTTGATCTCGATCGTTGGCAAGAGATATTTGATACCATTCGTAAAAACAAGTTACGTACGTTTCTTACAGGTCTTTCTGTTGCTTCAGGTATTTTTATATTGGTCATTTTATTGGGCTTTGGACAAGGGTTTCAAAATGGTATAAAAAAAGAATTTGAAAATGATGCTACAAACCGTGTTTGGGTCTGGACACAAGTTACCACTAAAGAACATAACGGATTAAACCCAGGTAGAAGAATACAATTACGTAATGCAAATTATGAATATTCAACGAATGTTTTCGCTGAAGACTTGGAATACAAATCTAGAATCTTTAGAGTACGTGGTGTATCTGTTAATTACAAGAAAGAATCAGGCGCGTATGGCATACAAGGCGTAAGTCCTGATTACCAGCAAATTGAAAATACAAAAATGGTTACTGGTCGTTTTTTGAACCAGTTAGATCTAGACAAATTAAATAAAGTCGTCATCATTAGTAAAAAAATTAAACGTGAATTGATGAAAGAAGTTGAAGACCCTTTGAATGAGTATCTCCAGCTATCCGGAATTAATTTCAAAATTGTTGGAGTCTATACTGATGAAGGTGGTGAGCGAGAAGAAAATCGTGTTTATATCCCTACAACAACAGCACAAAGTGTTTTTAATGGTCAAAATAAAATGGCTAATATGTCATTTACCTTGGCTCCACAAGAAAATTTTGATGAAGCCGTATTTGCATCTAAAAAGTTTACAACGAATCTCAAACGGTACTTACAAAATGCACATCAGGTTGCTCCTGATGACAATAGTGCAATTGGTGTTTTTAGTGCACTGGAAGAAGCTAAAAGATATTACACCTTAACTAATAATATTTCTTTGTTCTTTTGGTTTGTAGGTATTTGTACTATAATCGCTGGTATAGTTGGAGTAAGTAATATTATGTTGATCATAGTAAAAGATAGAACCAGAGAAATTGGTATTAGAAAAGCATTAGGTGCACAACCTTGGTCAATTATTGGAATGATCTTACACGAGGCCATTTTTGTAACAGCTGTTGCAGGTTTTGCAGGTTTGATATTTAGTATGGGGCTATTAGAAATCCTAGGTCCGAGTATTGAGGTTGACTATATATCCAACCCTACCGTAAATTTCTCAATCGCAATGTCCATGGTCATATTATTGATACTGGCAGGAGCGCTAGCAGGTTTTTTTCCAGCTTGGCGTGCGGCTAAAATACAACCAATTGAAGCCTTGAGGGATGAATAAAATAGAGAATAGAGAAAAATAAAATGTTTAGTAGAGATCGATGGTTAGAAATATTAGAAGTGCTTTCCAGTAATTGGTTTAGAACACTACTGACTGCCTTTGGTGTATTTTGGGGCATATTCATTCTGATTATTTTATTGGCAGCAGGCAAAGGTTTTGAAAATGGTATCAATATGGAATTTGGTGATACCGCAACAAATACGATGTTTATGTGGACGCGTACTGCTACTAAAGCATATCAAGGAATGCCAAAAGACAGACGTTTTAATTACAAGACAGGAGATGTTGAAGACATACGAAGAAACGTATCTGGCCTGAGATATATTTCACCACGAAACCAATTAGGCGGATTTAATGGTTCAAATAATGTTGTTAGAGGTATAAAAACCGGAGCGTATGACGTATATGGCGATTATCCTGAAATTATTAAACAGGAACCTATGGATATCACTTCTGGAAGATTTATTAATTATAATGATATTCATAAAAATCGAAAAGTTGCAATTATCGGAGAAGGTGTAAAACAAGAATTATATGAGAAGGATGAAGAATTTCTAGGTACGTATATTAAAATTCAAGGCGTCAATTTTATGGTGATCGGTACCTATAAGAAAAAGTCTTCAGGCGGTGACGGAGAAGAAGATCAAAAACAAATATATACTCCTTTTACGGCTTTTTCTCAAGCTTTTAATATGGGAGATAGAGTTGGATGGATGGCAATAACTGCTGTTGATGCCACCCCAATAACTTCCATAAAAGAGAATATATTTAAATTGGTTAAAAAGAATCATAAAATACATCCTAATGACGAAAGAGCTGTTGGTCATTTTGATCTTTATGAAGAATATAATAAAGTGCAACGCCTTTTTGTTGCAATACGCGTACTTGCCTATTTCGTTGGAACCTTAGTACTTTTATCTGGTGTGATTGGTGTGAGTAATATTATGCTTATTGTGGTAAAAGAACGCACTAAAGAAATCGGAATAAGAAGAGCTTTAGGCGCATCGCCTTGGAGCATTAGAGGTCAAATTCTAACTGAATCAGTTTTTTTAACCATTATATCAGGCATGGCCGGAATTGTTTTTTCATCATTCCTGATCTACTTGATTAATTTTGCTATTGAAAGTAGTGGGCCGGTTGATATGTTTGCAAATCCCAGTGTTAATTTAAGTGTAGTTGCTATTGCATTTACCATTTTAATTGTGTCAGGCCTTTTCGCTGGTTTTATTCCCGCGCAAAATGCCATAAAACTTAAACCGGTAGAAGCCTTAAGAACTGAATAAT
>Ga0209633_10000596_pt1 | contig 41138 bp, 30 predicted proteins | sample Cruoilmetagenom1_FD_187290 | JGI IMG/M metagenome (GOLD analysis project Ga0209633, IMG submission 187290) | Oil polluted marine microbial communities from Coal Oil Point, Santa Barbara, California, USA - Sample 1 (SPAdes) (version 2) | ecosystem: Environmental > Aquatic > Marine > Oil seeps ...
TGGCGCTAATGTAAAAGTGGTTGAAGTGCCCCCTGGCCCGCCCGTTATCTCAACATTGCTCGCAGAAATTTATGGCCCTGACGCCCAGACCCGCCGCAAAGTCGCGTGGCAAGTCAAAGCCTTGTTTGAAGAAACCGATTATATTGTCGACGTAGACGATAGTATTGGCGAGCAGCGCCCGCGCCTTGCCGTGTCTATCGACGCACCTAGCGCGGCAGATTACGGCGTTATGCAGCAAGATATTCTCGATACCATTGCCATTAGTTTTGCAGGCCAAACCATCGGCACCAGCCCGCGCGGTGAAGGCCGTGACCCGATTGATATTCGCGTTGCGTTCCCGCGCGCTGAAAAAATTTGGTCACAGCGCCTTGCTACAATCCCTGTTCCGCGCCGCCTTGCAGGTATTACCTCTGACCCCGTTGAACTGGGCGCCGTTGTCAATATTAGCGAGCAAGAAGGCTCCCCGATTATTTTTCGCCGCGATGGCCGTTTCGCAGACCTTGTGCAGGGCGAGCTTGCAGGTAAATATGAAGCGCCCATCTATGGTATGCTTGAGATTAAAAAGCGTATCGATGATTTTGACTGGGCTGGTGCAGGTTTAGAAAAACCTGTGATTAGCATGGCCGGACAGCCAAATGATGAAACCCACCCGACCTTACTTTGGGATGGAGAATGGGAAATCACATTTGTGACCTTCCGTGATATGGGCATCGCCTTTGGTGTCGCGCTCATCGCGATTTACATTCTAGTTGTTGCGCAATTTGGCTCGTTCAAACTGCCATTGGTAATCCTTGCGCCCGTGCCGCTGACGCTCATTGGTATTATGTTTGGACATTGGATGTTTGGCGCGCCATTTACCGCCACATCAATGATCGGCTTTATTGCGCTCGCGGGGATTATCGTGCGAAACTCTATCTTGCTAGTCGACTTTGTTCGCCACAGACAAGTGGACGGGCAACCGCTTAATCAGGTTCTCATCGAAGCGGGCTCTATCCGCTTTAAGCCGATACTCTTGACGGCCCTTGCAGCCATGATTGGCGCGGCAGTTATTTTGACTGATCCGATTTTCCAAGGCCTTGCGATTTCGCTCTTATTTGGCCTTGCTTCATCAACCGCGCTTACGGTCTTGGTTATTCCCGCGATTTATGTAGCCCTGCGTGGCCCAGACCATGTTTATAAGCCAAAGGTGGAAACATGAGTAAAACCGAACCATCAATCGCCACTCAAATGTCCGAGAACGTCGCCAAAGCGACAAAGACCATGAAGGCGCTGGGCAATGAAACCAGAATTATGCTGATGTGCCTTCTCATGGACGGTGAGAAATCAGCGGGCGAATTAGCGCAAGCCGTAGATATGCGCCTACCCGCCGTCTCTCAGCACTTGTCTAAAATGAGAGAGAGCGGCCTTGTTTCCTCGCGGCGTGACGCACAGACTGTTTATTACAAGGCAGTGGATGGTGTTGGTCACGCCATTGTCGGCACACTTTGTCAATATTATCGCTAGAGATAGGTGCGCTAACCGCGTACAAGCAGGGCTATGAACCGCAAACCCGTCATAGCTGTCATCACGCGCCATAGCCGTGAATTTCCTTTTCTGGGTAGAGTGCTTGGCGGATTGAAGAAACAAAAGGGCGTGACAATTCATTGGGTTATTGTCAGTAAATTAAAGTTTCCTGATGTCTTTCTTGATCAAGCGCGCAGCGCAGGTATTGAAATTATCATTGTCAACGCCCCGAAAACGGCATCTTTAGGACATCTCGCCAATATTGGTGTTCAAGCGAGCGGTGACGCCGACTATATTCTTCTACATGATGATGATGACGAATTGCGCAACAATTTTTTTGCACCGGCGATAAAGCTTATAGAGACCACAAAAGCGAGCGCATGCGCTTGCCACGCCGCCATTATACGAGAAAACGCTGTCACGAATAGTAAAAAGCTCGACTTCATCTTATCGCCAGGTTCGGACTTTATGGATGAAGACAAGCTTGCAGTTGATAATTTAGTCGCAACAAATGCCCTGATTTACCGTAAAGATATCGCGGTTCCTTATCCTGAAGACGTGGCCGTTGCCGAAGATTGGCTATTTACATTATCGCTAATCAAAAACGGTAAAATCGCAATACTTCCAAAGGTTTGCGCCAATGTCTATCAGCGCCATGTAGAGCACGATAACACATGCCCGCAGGAACATAAAAAGATGGAAACACGTATTCGCGGCGCAGAAAATAGTGAGCGGCAATTACACAACCAAAAGCTTGCGCAGCGCTTAAAACGCTTCACAGACCGTCTCACCTATAAGCTAGGCTTCTTTCTTCCTAGGTAAGCAGTGGCAACAATTTCGGATTGGACGGAATATTTATCACAGTTTGATTGTGGTACTCTGTCATAGATAAATCAGGCATGCGCGGGTTGTCTTTGTAAATATCTAGCATGTGCATCGGCCGCCAAATCGGGCGTAACATAATGCCCGCATCATTCGCTTTAGAAAGAATAACATCACGGGTTTCTTCATCCGGTTTGTCCATAATCAAAGCATTGATCCAAAAGTTTGAACGTGAGTCGCTTGGCTCTTTAAGTACGCTCACGCCATCAATGCCTGCGAATACTTTTTCGTAGACGGTGAACAGCTTGCGCTTGGTTTCGATAAACCCTTCAAGGCGGTCAAATTGCGCCACGCCGAGCGCCGCGCAAATATTGGGCATACGGTAGTTAAACCCGACATAATCGTGGATGAATTCATAAGCGTGCGGGCGTTTTGCCGTTGTCGTAATATGCTGCGCCAGCGGGCCTAAAGTTTCGTCATTACTAATCACGCCGCCGCCCGCGCCCGTCGTGATGATTTTATTACCGTTAAAACTCACCGCTGCAATATCGCTCAGGGAGCCGCACTTACGGCCTTTATAGGTTGAGCCAACGGCTTCCGCCGCGTCCTCAACAATTTTAAGACCCCATTTATCACACACGTCTTGGATTGGATCCATATCGCAAGGATGGCCAAAAATATGCACAACGCACAGCGCTTTAATCAGCCCGCCCGTTTCGATATTGCGTACGCCTTCATCTTCGCGGCGACCTATCGTTTCAAGATAATCGTCAAGCTTGGCCGCATCAACGCCGAGCCTATCTTTGTCACAATCAATAAAATGCGGCTTGGCGCCCGTGTAAAATATAGAATTGGCTGTCGCGATAAATGTGAGCGAGGGCATTAGGACTTCGTCGCCGTGACCAAGACCGAGCATGTGAAAACAGGCGTGCAGCGCTGCGGTGCCATTGGCTGTCGGAGCCGCGTATTTTGTGCCTGTAGCTTCGGCTAATTTATCGGCAAATTGACCCACATAAGCGCCTGCCGTGGAGACCCAGCCTGTCTTGATGCAATCGGTGACATTGGCGAGCTCTGTATCGCCAAGCTCCGGTTCGTGCAGCGGAATAAAATCATTACGCTCTGAAAGCGCGGCGCGCAGCGTGTCTACAACTTGGTTGGCTAGTGTTTTCGTCATTATGGCCTCTCTTCTCTCTCTCGTGTCCTACAAAATATTTGCTTATAATCGTTGGTCTAAATTTTCGCCTGTTTCGCGGTGGCTATCTAAAAAGCCTGGTTCTAATTGACCAATAATTTCTTTGAGGCTCTCTTTGGTGATTTGCCCTGGTTTGTTGCCGCCAACAAATAGCGTATCAATTTGCGCTATCATATCAGCAACACAGCCATGAGGCGTAGGCAGATATTCAAGAGCTTGCAGGTTTGGCAAGCCAATATCGAGAAGCTTCTCGCCCTTGGCGATAAATTCCTCATAGGGTTTTTCACCTGATGTATTGAGCGGCGTGAGAAGTAGCGGCCAACGGCCTTTGGCTTTCTCGGCTTCTACGGCGGTTAGAACCGCCACTTCATCATTATATATCGCAGCTTCATAACCGTGGTGCGCGAGGAAATCGCGGGCAACATCTTCGAGCAATATCAGATGCTCTTGCGGGTCAAGCTTTGGAATGACGATAGAACGGTCAGGCGCGCAAACGCTGGCAAGAGCGCAAATTTGCCCAGACTCTTCAAGGGAGACGAAATAACGGCGGCACTGATCAGGCGCGCTTAAAGGCTCGCCGCGCGCGAGCCGCTGTTCAAAAGCTTGCAAGAGCGAGCCGTTAGAGAACGCGACATTGGCAAAACGCGCTGAGGTAATCGTCGCTTCTAGGCCGTCACTGATGGCGGTCGAGAACATCACATGTTCCATACACCGCTTGGTCGCGCCCATCATAGATGTGGGGTTGGCGGCCTTGTCTGTGGAGACGGAAAAATAGCGCCCCTTAAAGCCCATCTCCTTCATCCAATGGATGAGGCGTGCCTGCTTGGTCAAATTGGTATCGAACATTTGCAAGGTCGAATACATGTCTTTTTCAGAGCGCACATGTTTGATGGCGGCGAAATTTAAGATAATATCGTAGGGTCCATTTTCCTGCATGAATAAATGCATGGCCTCGGAACCATAATCCAGCGGCAATGTCCGGAAATCCTCAACAGGCATCCCGCCTGGGCGCGAACGAAAATTACGCACAAGGTCGGCCAAGGCATTTTCGTTTTGGTCAATGACGTGCAGACTCGCAGGTACATAATTGGCCAGCACAGTTACAGTGTTAGAGCCGATCGACCCTGCCGCGCCAATTGCCAATATCCGCTTACCGCGCACACGTTCGTTTAAGACCGCATCCGCGCCCGCAATGTCAGGATCAAACATGCGGTTTTCACGGTGCGTCGCCACATAGGAAATCGGTTTGGTTTGTGTCATGGACTAGCCCTTAAGCATCAATCAAAATTCGGTTTGAGAGGTAAAACATAGCGCCTCAAAAGTATAGAGAATAAATGAAGCGATTTGGCACATATTATACGCAATTCTAGGCTTTTCTTTGTAAGTAAAACCCGCTAGAGACTGTGCTGCGCCAAAACTTAAGGGGGACGCGTGCTTTTTAACTCATACATGTTCATTTTTGTGTTCATTCCGCTTACCCTGTTGCTTACAGGCATGGCGCGACGTTTCGTAGGTCTGCGCGCCGCGTCAGGCGTATTGGTCGCCGCATCACTGTTCTTTTATGCCTATCACGACATTAGGCTTTTGGGGCTCATAGGCGGGTCGATCATTGCTAACTACATACTGACAGACTTCATCAGAAAGGCGGAAGGGCGAAAACGTTATTGGCTTACATTTATGGGCGTAGCGCTTAATTTAGCTTTGCTCGCTTACTTCAAATACACAAACTTCTTCTTTGATAATGTAGAAGCGCTTACGGGCGCAAACTTTAACTTAGCGAAAATTGCGCTGCCCATCGGCATTTCCTTCTTTACATTTCAACAAGTCGCTTATTGCACAGATACTTATTCGGGGAAAATTAAAGAGCGCGGGTTCTTATCATACGCTCTGTTTGTAGCTTTTTTTCCTCAGTTGATTGCGGGCCCTATTGTCCATCATGGCCAAGTCATCAAGCAGTATAGTGCTGATAGTTTCGCCCGTATCAACTGGGAAAATATTCTCATTGGCACGGCAATTTTCGGACTAGGCCTCTTTAGCAAAAAAATCATCGCCGACAGTTTTGCCGGTTATGCAACGCCGTTTTTTGTCGCCGTCGACAATGACACGGTCATTAGTTTTGTAGATTCGTGGAAGGCCTCGCTTAGTTACACATTTCAAATCTATTTTGATTTCGCAGGTTATTCTACGATGGCAGTCGGCCTTGGCCGAATGTTTGGTGTAAAGTTGCCGATTAATTTCTTCTCACCATATAAATCAGTAAATATTACAGATTTTTGGAGACGTTGGCATATTACACTCTCAACATTCCTGCGCGACTATCTTTACATACCTCTAGGTGGCAACCGTAAAGGTAAGTTAAGGCGCTATGTAAACCTAGCGGCAACAATGGTGCTGGGCGGGCTCTGGCATGGCGCAAATTGGAACTTTGTAATCTGGGGGTCCCTACATGGCATTTACCTCGTCATCAATCATGGCTGGCAAGGCCTTACTAAGCGTAACCCCATTGCGCGGGCAATCAAAAATTTGCCCGGTTTTACTGTTCTTGCTTGGCTCATCACGTTCTTGGCTGTTGTCATAGCTTGGGTTGGATTTAGAGCCATGACCCTGCAAGGCAATTTATCTATGCTAGGCTCTATGTTCGGTGCGCAAGGTCTTGGCGCGTTCAAGGCTGATATAATAGCGACTGATATTAAGCTTTGGATATTCATGGCAATTGGCTTCTTAATCACGCTTGGCATGCCCAATATGGCGCAAATTTTCAGTAAGGTAAGAGCAACCTACGAAGAGGTAGAGCCTGCCAAAGCGTTTGGCCTCATCAAAATCGTATACTCACCAACACTGCTTTGGACTATTATCATGGCCGCTATTGCAGGCGTGGCGGTGTTCTATCTTTCTCCCACCACTGAATTTTTATATTGGGCGTTCTAATGGCTAAACCAGAACCAAAAATCGACAATACAATCCGCTATACTAAACGTTCAGGCTTGAAGTTTTTTGCCTTTGCTATCGTTTTCTTTGTAACGGGTGTTATGGCAATCATAAAATTTGATAGCTATTTCACAGATTTCTGGAAAATTCGCAAATGTAATCCTAAGGGGTATGAATACGGAGAGTATATGTATGCATGCGCCGGCGTTAAAGTCCCGCGCTACCATTTTGGTGCGATTTATCTTGGTGTGCAAAAAGATGCTGTAAAGCGCGCTAAAAATGCAGACGTTTTAATTTTCGGTAATAGCCGTACATTTAGATCATTTTCTACTGATGGCATTGATCAATATTTCAAGGACAAAGGGCTAACCTATATGGTCATGGCGGTTGAAGGGTCCAGTTTTAGGTCAGCCCTACATACTGTTGAAAAGTTAAATTTGAAGCCAAAAATTGTTATGATAAACAATGAAATATTTTATACGGATAAGGTTGGAGATGCCTTTCGCGACTTAGTAGACTTTCCTGACAAATACAAAACTAGATTTCAATTTTTCTACGTCGCGCAAACCCTGCAAAAAAAAGCGTGTAGATCAAATTTGGACGCCTTAAAAGAATTATATTGTAGCGGTAAAAACAACACTCTTTGGCGCTCCGCTGAAACTGGTCGCATTAATTGGGATCTAAAAGCTGAACCTGAAAAATTAGTGCTTATAGATTACAAACCTAAATCTCGTGTTGCGCTAAAAAGTAAGTTCTCTGTCAACGCTAACATATTTTTAAATCACCCAAATATACTAAATAATAGCTGCCCAGTTTTATATTTGGTCAATTCACCAGTATCTTCTCCACAGTTAATGCAAGATATGGCAGATGACCTTGGGGTACAATCTGCATTTAGCCATGTCGAAGGTCTTTATACGTATGACTCCAGTCATCTTGACCGTCCAAATTCTGAAAAATGGGCTAAAGAGTTTGTAAAATCTTTGGACCCAGCAATCGATTATTGTCTTGCTGGTAATAAACGTGAGAAACCAAAAGAACTTGACATTTCCGAGCAAATTGTAGACGGAAATTCTGACTTTGAGACGTGGCGCGCAGTCGCTGGGGCAGTAGTAACTAACAACGGCGCTAAAGCACCCGATAAAGTGAAGAATGCTGATGTCATAGATATAGAGAAACCAGGTTCTAAAATACAATTGATACTAAAAAAACAGGCCATCACGTCTGGTGATAAGCTGAAGTTTGGTATCTGGCTATGGTCTGATGAAGCCACGACTGCACGCATACAAATTGTACGTTCTTGCTCTGCTAACACTCCGCCTGAAGTATCTACTGCCATTCTTGGTTTAACCGATAAGCCTAAAAGATTTGAAATTGAGCATACATTTGAACATGATCACAAATGCGCATTGGTTCAAATTGTTGGCCAAAAAGCAGATTCCAAAGTTATCGCTTGGCAAAGCCTAATTGAGTATAAGCCCGTCAATGTTACTGATGGCCAGTAGTCACGAACCTTTTAAAAGGTTTCAACTTCATTAGCGGATAAGCCTTCATTTTGTCTTATCTTCATTTTACGCTCATCTTGAAGCGTATTTACTATTTGTGGACGCACATCACGGTAAGTTTCGATAGTACCAACAATTTTTAGTTCATCGCTACTGCGTACACATACTTGAAACCTTGGCGGCAATATCAGTTTGCCAGGCGGACGATGATGAATAATAACCAGCGCACGTTCCTGCAGCGCGCTCATGATAAAGCGCAGATCACTTTTTTCCAATTTATCCCACATGGCCCCATCACATAGTATTAGCGCATCATCGGCTTTTAGAGCCGCTAAAAATGCGAGCATGTATTTAGCGCGTTCTGACAAGTCCGCTTTGCCGTCTTGTAAAAAACTATTTATTTCACCTTCCAATTCTGTGTCCGCACTAAAGGCGCCTTTTAACACGAGATCATCAGGTATTTTTATGGCGCCCTTACGGCCAGTCAGGTCGTAGTTCGCCCGCACAAAGAAAACCGGTGAATTTAAGCCCAAAACATCACTATAAAACTGACCATCACAACGTGATAGTGGGTTAATTTGACAAGCAACAAGGCGCTTGGGGCTTCGCATTTCCCCCTTTAAATTTGGCTTTCTTGCGCTTGCTGCAGCAAATTTTCCATCGCGCAAATCAAGCAATTCGCGAAAAAACGGCTCGAACGATGACACCATAGTCGCGGCTTGAGCAAACTTGCCTACATAAGACATTATCAACCGAAACAAAATCAAAAGGATCATGATATTGGTAAGAGACAAGAGCTCTCCACCTCCGCGCTGCGCTAAAATGACAACCATCACCACGACGATAAAAGCCATGGCTGTATCAGTAATAAATTGGCTATAAGCGCTAATTCTTTGCCGTTTTACAAAGGCGCTGATGAACTGATCTTCGCCTGGTGCACGTGTTTTTATGTGATACTTCTTGTCCCAATCAGCAACGAACGGATCTGTGCCAACAGCAGAAATATAGGCACGTTCTTCTTCAGATTTTAATTTTGCGCCCGCCTGAATATCCTCTGATGACCGCGCCGACCATTTTGACATCCATATATGGGCAGGAACCATCAGAATGCAGCCCACCACTAACAAGCCTGATGTCATAGGCGTAGTTGATAACGCGAACCCTAGAAACACAATTACTAACAATCCTGGCTGTAATAGACTAAGTGCACGCATGAAGGCTATCGACAAATAGCGGCTATCTCTTTGCAGCATACGCGCGAATGATGAGGTCTCATAAGGCTGGTTTTTGGCAGCTAGTGCGCGCAAACGTGCCCTCGTATCGTCAAGTGTCTCTTCGAAATATTTACGACCAATACGCGTTATAATAACTTGCTGATATAACCCAAAAAATATGGAAGCAAGCAATACTAAAAAAGCGCCGCCCATAACCAGTATGAATGTGTTGTTATCAGCATGATTTGATAAATCCAAATGTACGGGCCCATAATCAACGAAGCCTTTATTCTCATAAGCACGTGCAGCCATAACAAGGACAAGCATTGCGCCCATTTGAAATATAGTTGTTATAATGCCAACCAGTAGCACTACTGCCGCGCGAGCTTTATTGCCTAGTATGGCAGACTTGATGATATGCGCCCACGCCCGCTTTAAATTGGCGCTATTAGGCTTCACGGTATTCACGGACGAACTCAAGCGGTTGTCACCATTTTTGAAAATGCATGTACCCTACTCGCTTGGTCCTTTAAGGTTAGCATATCTTCGTGATCGGGGTCATTTATGAACAATTTCACCATATTATAAAACCCTGGCTTTAGACCCTCCGGCTCAGTGCCGATTAATTCAAGCGGCGCCATACCAAAGCTACCACGGTTTATGGCTTGCACAGTTTCAACAGGCTTCATAATCAGGCGGCGCTTTGCCGTGCATACTTCAAGGCCCCAACGGCCCGCAGAACTCCAATCTGCGAGATATGAAAACACTTTACCATCAAACGCCCCACAGCCTGCATAGCGCGCATTAGCAGGCTTTTGCCTAAAGTCACCTTCCATCACGGCCATGCTCACAACCTCGTCCTCAAGCGCGCCCTTACGCCCGCCAAGGAAGAAGGCAAGGTCTGCAACATGTGTAGAATTGGCATAAAACCAGTTTTCTTTCACTTTATCAGGATGCTGTGTGAGTGATGCTATTAGAGGAATGTTTTCGTTAAATTCAAAATGAAAAGACGTCACTCCTCCATCATCAATGATAGCGTTTTGCATCGTAATGGCTGATGGTAAAAAACGGCGGTTATAAGCAATACGAACACGGGCTGCGCCTTCACTTTGCGCTAATGCTTCAACATCTTCGGGATCAACCCCGCCAGGTTTTTCCAGTAAGACATATCTAGCACCCGCCTTTAACAATGCCATCGTCACGGGCGCGAGCTGCGATACGCTCACAGCAATAATTGCATGTGAAATTTTTCCCTGAAATTTCGCTAAACTCTCTTGTAAATCGCCCGTATAGGGGCGGTGACCTGTCACCGCTTCAAATGTATCAGCAGAGCCTTCACCACGACCAAAGACTATGGGCGTAATACCAAGAGCCTTTAAGACTTTGAAGTGCTCGATTCCCATCGCTCCAGCGCCGATAATCGCCACTGTTATAGATTTTGTCTCTGTCATTTTATATCCATCTAAGCAAATATGTACTAAGAACGGCCATCTGTTTAATCAAGTTTTGCCATTCTTTCACGCGCAATCCCAACACCTTCAGCCTGTTCTGGCGCAGCGTAAAATTTCTTTAAAATTTTATCTTTTTCCTTTGCAGCCCAATAAGTGAGCGGATCAGGTTTGCGGGACATAGCCAAACGGCGCATGAGTGTATTTGGATTGGTGTTTGCCTTTGGGTTAGTATTAAACATTGTGCTCCAAGGCTCCGGTAATTTGTCCATACCTTCTGGAAGATCGATATCATCTTTGAACGGGAACTCTGTTGCAAACCCACCAAACCTAGAAATCATCCAACGTTTACCTGTCGTATTTCCTGCACGCCCATGCCAAACATCATTCAAGAAAAAGTAAAAGTCGCCCATTTGCCCAGTTAGTTCTTCTTTATTTTTCTGGCAGCGCTTTCTTAGTTTCTGATTAAGTGTAGCCATGTCGGCGTATTCTTTAGGCATTTTCAATAATTGACGATTGCCGAGATGATGCTTACGGGAGAAATTCTCATTCTCCGCAAGTAGCAGATCCCATCGCGCATCACGCGCATCCCAATGTGTTCCCTTAATCACGGCAGTTCCGCCTGCACCTTTTTCTGGCATATCATCGAAAAACATTCCGAAAGTAAATTCGCCTAGAGTATCACGGTGCCACATATGCGGGATTTGGAAATCATCTACATAATCATTAAAACCGCTAGATCTGCGTATTAGATCGATCCGCATACGACAATTATCACCTGCCAAATTTTCCATAAACGATTTTAAATATGGATGTGAAAACAAATCATTCACAAGTTTTAAATATGCTGGAGACTGCATAGATGGAAACCAAATCGAGTGCATTAAATGCTGCTGAATAGAAGTATATTTAACGCTTTTATCTACGGGGCGTAAATCTAGCCCTTTACGCCGCTTGTCATCTTTATCTAATATTACTTTTAATTCTTTACGCGCTTCAAGCACAGCTTCTCGGTTAAAAAAATTCTTGATGACAAAATAGCCATCCCGTTCTACACGTTCAAAAAAATCGTTCGGGCCGTCATAAATTACACTCGACATGATTTTGCTCTCCTCACAATTATGATACGATTATAATGCATTGCGTCCTACATCTGCAATAACTTCTTTTAAAACCCGTTTTGCATTTTCTGCTTCAAAATACAGTTCATTATCCTTAGCAAATTTCGCGGCTTTTCGCGCCATTGCGGCTTTGGCCTTTGGATCTTCGAGCAAATCAATTGTTGCCTTACGTAGTGCGGCGCGCGTCTTGACTTGTTTGCCGACACCTTTTTCAAACAAGAAAATACTTGCTGCTGACTTCTCAGCAAAATTCACCGTTATGACTGGTTTTTTAAGCAAAAATGCGTCTAGCCCAACATTGGAAAAGCTTTGAACTACCAAATCAGCTTGGTTAACCAAATCAATAGCGTCAGCATCTCTATGCCAAACGCTGACATTATTCTTCATGCCATGCTCTTTAGCGACATTACCGTAACGACCAACATTAGTTGCGCTTTCATGAGGATGTAATTTTATAGTCAAATAAACATTCTCTAAGCCTGATAAAGATTTACATACGTCTTCAATAATCATCACATTGGTATCGTAGTTCGCTGACTGAGAAAAGAAAACCACATGACGTTTTTGACCAGCCTTGTCGGCAATTTTCGAACGTCTATCAAACCGCTGACTATAATCGAATAGCGGGCCTGAAACGCGAATTTTATCAGAACTAATCCCCAAATATTTATCGTAGTATCCACGATAAAACTCGTCATATACATAAACAACATCAGAAATAGGTGGGCGATAGCGTTTATGATTTGTCACAGCGAGGATCAAGAAATCATAAACTGGCACGCCTCTTTTTTGCCCTAAAATACTTGCTGTCCTTGACGCAAGATGTTGATTGGGCCCCGTAAACACATGCGTTGGGGGTTGTACATCGAACCGAGCTTTAAAGTAAGCGGCAAGATCAAGAACTTGCGCGAGACGGTAGCTAACGAAATTTTGCGCGCGCCATAAAATCATAGATTTATACTTAGGAAAAAATGGCGATTTTATATCGTCAAAGCAATTTTCCATCGTCGCAGCTAGTTGCGGCATCCATGTATTGCTGGGTGGAACCTGCCTGCGTGGAATATACCGTGTCAATGTGTGGGATTTCTGGAGACGCTTTGCTGCTGGACTTTCTATATATTCATTCAGTTGCTTATGCCCTGGTCCCGTTACCAATTCCACATTACTATAGGCAAGGTTTTCTTTGACCAAAGATGCATAAGAATCGAAATAGCCATTAAGATGCTCCAGCAAATGTAGGGCATATGGCTCATCGTTGTGGCCTTCTAGAGATGTTTTATATTCTGTCCCTATTTGATGCATCCATGTGGAAAAACCTTTGCGCCAATCTTTATTTTTATCGCCGCCAATATTTTGGCTAATATCAGGGGTACCCGTAAGCACAGCATGAACACATGTGTCTTGTTCGCTTTTTCGTGCATTACTTAGAGAGAAATAGACATTATCCACACCAACAGATTTAATAACACCCTTAAAGAAAACGTTGAGCGTAACGCCATTTTTTAAAATAAATATGACTTTATCGTAGTCTTTGGCTTTCGCCACCAGTTTCTCGATGAGCGCCACCGCCATTATATCACGGTAAATACTGAAGAATACAGTCGCATGAACAACTTCTACAAAATCTGCCCACTCCTGTGTTTTGCTGTTGTCAGAAAATTGCTTAGTAACGGCATTTACGGCAATTCCAGTTAAGCGATCAACTTCATCCCCAATATCCATATCTTCAACAGAATACATAGAAATATGATCTTCAACTTGGATTTTATCTACTGCAATAGGAAAATTTGCCGCTACAGCAGGCTGCACTGGTGCGCAAGCTACATTCTTAGATAGACCATCTATTCCAAACAAATCATCGATCGAGGCAGACGTCTCAACTAAACATAGTACTTTTTCCGCTTTATCCACAGAGTTAAGTGGCTTTATGGTTGCTAATTGTTCCAGGTTATTTACTGAAGAAATGGCTGCTTTTGTATGGAACCCCTGACCAAGATAAGACTGCGCGAGAGCCTGTTTAAGCGGAAGTTTGACAGCACTGTGTCCGTCTATAATTCGGAACAACGTTTTTGAAAGATCAGCATGGCCAGCAAGTACTGCGCAGTGTGCAAACGCAAGCAATACAGTCGGGTGTTCCTCATACCAATCAAGCCAATCTTTTGCATTTTCCAATATAGCATAAAGCGCGGTTACTAAGAATGTATCATACGAAACTCTTTTTTGGGTTATGCGGTTTTGAGGTATGCTCGCATACTTTGAAGCAATGTTTTCAAGCGCGCTAGATACCTCCAAGGCATCATCATTTAACATATGCTCTTGTGCCTCTAACCATAGAGACCGAATTTCATTCACCCCATGTTTGTTCGTATCCCCAAACAATAATTTTGCTGCTAGGTGTCTTTTATTTGGTTTTGTAATTTTGCGGTCAAATAATGATTGTACATTTAGATTATCTTTAAATCTCCGTCCCAGAGGAGATGATTTAGCCGTTGGCTTCGCCATATAGTTTTTAAGGGCCAACAAATTTAACGCCTCAGCATTTGAAACGCTATCTATAAAAGTCTTATCATCACACATGGATAAAGCCTTGTCATAATGGCGCTTACGTAAAGCGTCCGACAAACGTGTATATGGACCTCCGCGCGTTTGAAGCCAACCTTCATTCTTTACTTGTTGCTCAGAAGTCCCACTCGCTTGTTTGGTCGTTTTAGGGACTTGAGTGTCTTCCGAAGATGAGGCACTGCCTTGCGTACTCACCTTAACCGGGCCAAACAACTTTATATCTTTAATTTGGCTAGAATTTTTCCGCGTAAGCTGCTTCTGTTTGTTTGCTTCATGGACAATGATTTTCTGCTTAGCGCCTGAATTTTCAATAGACTTCGCAACACGCCGATCTCGAGTAAGACGGCGTAACAAAGAAGACACCATTACCAAATGCGGTTCAGATAACCCGTATATCCAGTCAGAACTAACGAGCTTATCAAACATTCTTGTGCGAACAGCAAGCCTAGCCATTTGTTCAACTCCACGTTCGGTGTCCGCAAACCTATTTTCATACATAGACAGCCGCTGCGCTAAATCGTTAGATTTGTAGTCGTAACGCACCAAAGCTCCAATTTTCATACGCGCAGCCCATGCCTGAACGGGCTTTAGAAAAAACAGTGGCAACGCAACAACACTTGCAAGTAAAAATGTTGCCGGTAAGATAACGGCATAACCAAAACCATTAGCAAGTACTGACAGCAGGCCCCCAGTTTTAGCAGGAATATCCGTTAGTTTTTCGTGTGGTGTGGACGTTTGAGATTTTTCCGTAGGTTTTGTAATTTTGGCTTCTTTGGCTGCACTTGGCTTAACTAACGTTTTTTTGGCAGGATATTCGGAGGCATCAGGCTCATAAAAATCCATGTCGTCATCATCGTATATCCCCAAGCTATTAGCACGTTGCACCAAAACTGAACTGTTACGGTAGGAGTGGTAGACATTATCTTCATCACGTATGCGCAAGAGTAATGTGTTCACCTCATCGCGATTTGTGCCACTGAGGGTGTCCAGCCAATCTGACGCTAGCAAAAATCTAAAAATTCTTGTTTGCGCCATGAAATTTTGAAAGCGTGACAAGTGCTCTGGAACGTCGCTTAGATGTCGTTCGTACAACAAGTAAGGTTTCATGAAAGGGTAATCGGGTGAAATTTGATGGCGATAACCAATTTCTCGAAGCAATAATTGGCCATAAACGCGCCATAGCTTTGATGTGCGTGTATCAGTATTGGAAGAAAAATTCAAAACAAGAGATAGAAATGTTCGCAGAAGAACAACGACGTTTGTTTTTAGTACAGTTTTCACACCGAACCCCATTTCAAATATTATGATAGTTTGCCGCTATTTTGACCTCAAAATCCGTCTTATCGCAAAATTTTAGAGGACCGCCTGACGAAAGCCCTCTAATATACAAACTTATAAACATATAGTTTTTTTAAATACGTACACTGGATCACAATAGGGCCAACACATAGCCCAATCGTTCGTGCGCAAATATTCATATAATAAAGTCGACTTATGGCCGCTTGAGCGCCGCGCGTAACTCTGTAAATTCAGCCTGTGATTTTAACCTGCGCACATTTGCTTCAACAATAGCGGCGCGGCTCTCAGCAATACTGCGTTGTAATTCAAGCTCAGCTTTTTGTTTTTGTAAATCATCTGTTTTCGATGCCATTTTATTCGTCCATTATTTATGCGGTTAAAATCCGCTGTTTGATTATTTAAATTACAAGCCACGCAAAATGTATAACTCGCCCCGCGCGTTTATAGCATTTTAAAAATGACAAACAAGTAATATTTAGCCTAAAAAACAACCCTATAGCGACAAAACGTCCCATTTATAGGTCGAACTGTACGGGCGATACAGGGACATGTAAACGGCTATCATCAGGCGCTAAAACAAATTGCTCGGTGAACGGGTTATCATAAACATACTCTAGTTTTTCCTTAGACAATAATTTTTCTGCAACTTTTTGCGCGGCGCTACCGTTGTCATCACCATTAACTAGTTTTTTAAACGCAATGCGAGCCTCTAACATTTCTGCAGGTATAAAATTATTATCTAAAAGTATACCGCTAACAATGTCCTGCAACGCTGGTTCTGTACTGACTTCGAAACCTACGCCCTTAATGAAACTGTTACGTCCTTCAGGTTCTTGATTTAGTCTTGCATGAACCATAACCTTGTCCAGCAGTACTGCCTCTACTGCCGTTTCTGGCTGATCTGTGATAACAATATCTGCTGCAGCGATTGTCTGAATACGGTCATATTCTGATATTCGCACGCGCTTCCATTGCATTTTCTTCGCCATAGCCTCTAATTTTTCATAACTTTGTGATCCAGCATGCCTGTTCTTAACGAGAATACAATTTACGTCCTCATTATGCGCCCAACGTAAAAAGCGTGCGAGCCAGATATCTTCTTTTTCACTGTCTAACCGGCTCGTCATAAGTGCGATATTTTGTCCCTTATGTGGCAAATCTAGATCATCATGAATTTGCGCGCGGACGGCTTTTACATCTAAATTTTTCATCATATCATAGCTAGGCGTGCCAACTATACTGATAGCCGACGCTGCGCGCTCGTTTCGCGCACTGACAATAGCTTTATCTTGCTCGCCATACGCAAGTAGTGCAGCAGGGGCAACGAAAGGTAAATCGTGCGCACCTTCCGTTAAAAGCGACGAAAAACTATAAAAACAATTACAGAAATTTCGCGCAGACGTCATCGCCATATAAGCGTAAGCGTTCGTCGCTGGTGACTGCGTTAAATAAATAGAGCGCGGCTTAACAAATCCAGTCATTAAGTTCATAGCAGAGCGAAAGATAAGGTTTCTTTTGAGCGTTCCATGCATGAAAACTCTATCACTCGCAGCTAACAACGGTGTCCATGTAGACAAGGGCGTTACGTCAAGGCAAGCTACCTCAACGCGCGTCTTAATTTGCTCATGCAAACGCTTTAACATATTGATGTTTTCCCATTTTACTTTGGGATTAAACCTATAAATCTTTCGCTTCTCAAGTTTTTCTTCATATATATCAGTCTCATTGCCGCCAACAATGAGAACTGCAGGAACGCCCTTATTTTCTTTGACCTTGTCTATAACAGCGCCTACATTTCGTTGAAATATAAGATTGTCAGTCATGTGCAACAACACGACATCTGCAGCACTTGGCCTATCTCCCAAAATAGAATTTGGCAAACCTACCAACCGCTCTCTCGTCGCAGGCGCAACCGTCAAATCTTGACCATGGCGCCTATTTGCGAGCCCTTGTTTCGCGGCATATATCGGAGCATAGCTAACATGCTCTAATGCACCACCTACGAGCTTGCTGACGCCACGTAAATCTACTTTTCCCTCTGACTGCATCTGTATTAGCCTAGCAATCAGTGCGTATTCGGACGCACCAAGTCCAGGTAAAACTACAACCAAACGTTGCACGTCCTGCTCTAAAATTTTATCGATTGTATAAACACCATACAACTCTCGGAATATTGGTGCACGTAAGCTAAGAGCCCAGCACGTACCAATTTCTCCTCCAGACACCTGTATGTCGCCAACCATCAAGGCGACTTTAGCAATTTCTTCCGATGTAAGATCGAATAAAGCCTGCTCATCTTTCGATGACAACTTTCTGTATGTGGATAAGGTTACGACATCAAAAATGCCGTTTTTATTAGCAAAATCTACTAAACCTTGACCAAAACTAGCAGCCATAACCAAATCAGCATTTTCCAAAATTCGCTTTGCAAACCCGCCTAGACCCTGCCCCCGCTCATTAGGCGGGACGGCTAGGACTGTCACTTGGCACCGCTTCGTAGGTGCAGCCTCAACTTCAGGAGCTATATTTGGCTCAGTATCATCATCGTAAAAGGATTCGTCAGTCATCCGTTTTCCTAATCAAGGCGCCATATTTCTCAGATAACATGAGAAATATATGCATTGCAGTATTACATTAGGTTAAGTGATTGGGCATTCATAGGCAAGGCTTGCATTCCCATGAAATACTTCATTTAGCGCGCTAATAAGCAACAAATGCAGCCTAGTTGAGCCTGTAAGAGTCGGTAGGTCGCTATTTGCCGTCAACAAAATGGTTTCAAACATACATTGTAGTTGACTTGTATACAATAACCCAAAAGGTGATTCTACGTTTGGGCGAGCTGAGCTGACAACTTTTTGATCACCCTCATTGATCTGATAACGACCTAGACTGGTTTGCACAGCAACAGAAATCGGTACATTTGGCTTCTCAAGGCTTTCAACTGTTACCTGAGCGCCGTTTGCACTTTTGCCAACTAATCGGCCTGTAAGTTCCCGATACCCTGCCCGCTTGGAATCTTGCAGGTGCACGCTATCTAAATCCAGCTTTAGCTCAACGATTTCATCCCCCGAAATATATTCAAATGCTGATAAGAAATGTATAGCATTGCACCCCAGTCCCCAGTCACTTCCAGATACAGAAAAATCTGAAACGCTATGACCTGAAAGTTCAGCTTTTAAAGCTTGATACCCAGGCCAAACATTTCTGGATGTATTTACCCAGCACTTTGCACCAATCTCAGAAATAAGTTCAGAAGCGATTGCGTAATCAGCAGCCTTAGTGAAGAGTATTTTTTCTAGCAGGATGTTTTTGGGGCGACACACCGCTAATGCATCTGTAAGTGCCGCCAGCCGGTTGCGAGCATCCATTGCAAAGACCATCAAGTCGGCCTCTTCGGGTAAAGACATAGGTGATTCTATTAGCGTTAGCTTATGTCCGCCTTTATTTTCTTGTTCGAAACGTTCTTGTACCACTGGCCAAGCCTTTGGGAATGGTTCAACTCCAATAATGTTATGCACTCCATATCGGGCAGAGTCGACATTAGATAATGATTGAATTAAGCGGCTACCTATATTGCCGCAACCGACAACAACTATATTACTCATGAAATATCCTGTGGTATATTTTAAACGATTATTTATGTCGCGCCATAACAGTCACATTACCAGTATTTTCCGAAGCAAAAACTGGGTCGGCACTATCACCGGTGAAATAGGTTTGGGCGCGCGCTAGTTCATCTTGCGTCCCAATGTCGAGCCAAGTACCAACGATTTGATAGGCGCTACAAGCCCGCTTATCTTCGGCTAATTTTTCGAATAATGTGGGCATATCCAGATAGGTATCCTTTGCAATTCCTTGATGCACATCAGCAGATAAGCAGTAAATTCCTGCGTTAACATTATGCTCAATATTAGGCTTTTCGACAAGGCCCGTGATTAAGTCGCCATCCGTTTCGACAACACCATATGGCACATGTGTATGTATCCGCCTTACGCCCATTGTCGCACCATACTCACCCTTTATGTGTGATTCCACGAGGTCACAGTAATTCAAATCCGTGATTAAGTCACCATTTTGCACGATCATCGGCGTATCAATTTTCTCTGTGATCGCGCCGAGTGCGCCCGCAGTTCCAAGCCGTTTTGGTTCATGCAAATATTGAATGTTAACGCCCCAACGCCGCCCATCACCAAAATAGTTTTCAATAATGTCGGCGAGGTAGTTTACAGAAAAATAGTATTGCGTGAACCCTTGCGCGACAAGTGACACTAGTATGCGCTCAAGGATTGGCCTTCCGCCAAGTTCTAACATAGGCTTAGGGCAATTATCCGTTAAAGGCCGTAGCCGGCTACCGAGACCACCTGCCATAATCACTACAGGAACATTGCTTACTTTGTGTTGGTTAACAGGCCGCGTCATATACATACGCAGAAGTCTTCCGCCTTCGTCAACAATCGGCAAATGGCGAATGTCTTGAATGCGCATATACTCAGACGCAGATGTAGGCTCCGCGCCATCTAGCAATTTTCTTGGGCTTGGGTTCAATATATCGGTTACAGGATCATCAAGAGTTTTTCCCTTAAGCATGCCTCGCCGAATGTCGCCATCTGTAACCGTACCAATTAGTTTTCTATCTTGATCAAGAACCAGAGCAATTTGCACACCTGTATCCGAAAGTACTTGAAGCGCCACACGAATTACGGAGTCGCTGGTAACGCAACTCGCCTGCAAAAGATTGTCGTCTAATGTAAAATCTACCATGTCTTCTACACTTCCATAATAATTCAGTAATTACAATGCCTTATCATATAGCGTATTGGCTTTGAATACCCGCCACCTTCACACTGTCACTGTCCCCAAATGAGCCTATACATGGATATCACGGCAATACAAATGTAGATTTACATAACATAACGGTCAAATTGACGCAATAAGCACGAGAACTTGCTCAAAATAAGATTGCTTATTTCCATTTGAAGGTGAAGCAAGCGGTATAGGTTTGATTTCATTTCTAAACTCTGCATTAGTCAATTTTTCTAGTGCTGCTTTCAGCTCGCCCCCATCAACCGCCTTAATTACACCATTCCTAAAATCGCGCGGTTGCGCGTCATCTAAATAGCCATAAATATCCCACTGTACATTCGGAACACCTGCCCAATAGGCCCACTCATTTGTGGATGAACCAATATATGAGAGATAAATATCGGTTTCCGGTATAATTTCAGCAGTATCTCTTTTCGCAAATTTAAAACCAGCATTTTTTAGCAATTGGTATTTGTCCGGATCTTCCTTTGGATGAAGCATCAATAAAATATCATATGAAGGGCGTACAGTTTCTAATACACAAACCAGTTCTTTTAATTGGCTATCTAGGCATTTATGGCGAAAATTCGAACCATCTTTTACAAATTGGTCTGGCGGCAGTGCAACACTAAGCAAGGGTTCTTTATGAATTTTCTGCTTCTGCGCCGCCATTTTAGCTAGAATTCTTTCTCGCGTGCCGCTCCCAGTAACCTTCAGCCTATTAGGGTCAAAGCCAAGACGTACATATTTGTCACGCATACGATTATCAGGCAAACATATATAATCAACATAATCATTAGAATGATGCACCCAGGGGTGTTTTGGCGATAGCTTCAATCTCTTCAAAAGTACGATTCGCCACCATTCAAGCCTTAGGACATACCTCCCCGTGTGGGGATTTGCTTCCATCGTCCATTCAGGTGATTTCCTTGCTACTTTTTTTTCCATCTTTGTTTCGATTTGCAACTCTGGGCGATCTTGATACATCCGCAATATTTGCTCTGGCACAGTGAAAAGTGCGGGCACAATAACAACTGGTATATTTTTTTTCTTGGCTATCTTTGAGAGAATTGACGAAAAATGCCCAACATAATCATGGGATAAAACAAGCGCGTCAACTTTATGTTCTTCAAAAATTTCGGCAGCAGTCGCGTGATCAGCGAGCAAAGTTAGGTAATATGACAACATACGGCTACCATTACGACCAAAAAAACCTTCTCTAGTTTTCTTCCGCAAACTATCGATACGTCTAAATATACGCAAAATTACGTAAAATCCGCTTATCAAAACTTTATCAATAAGACTAGTTTCGGCCCGTAAATTTTTATTTTTAAAAAACTCTCTAGGGCTAACAGGAAGAAAGGCACGGCTAATAAAGTGAGGTATCTCAAGCTCTTCATACCTCTTTACGATTTTCTCTTCTAGCGGTTTATTGCGCGTATAAACTAATGTCTCACACTCATGGCCAGCCGCATTTGCGTGTAGATTTAGGTCAATGATTGCCCTGTAAGTCGCGGTATCGAGTGCAAAAAATAAGAACTTCATATTGGGCTAACTGCTCTTATTGAGTTTCATCATTGCTTCGCATGTAATAAAATCCAGTAAAGTATCTATATCATGAGAACGCTCTTCAGGCATAATTGTCGCGCCCGAATTGCCAAATACAAATGCAGCGCTAGTGTCGCGTCTAAACGCAGCAACATTAACGACGTAAACGGCTCCATTTAGCTCATAGCTATCGGGGAGTTGCTGGCGCGGCACCCATGGGTTTACCCCATCAATAAATGTACACATCTGCCCCTCTTCGATCTTAAAGGCACGGTATGGGTTAGTCATACTTTTCATAAAGCTTGCTGCCGAGTCCAGGCTCTGTTTAACGACAAGCTCTATGCAATCATCTATGTCAGAAGCAAACCTAAGGGGTGATGTCGGCTGCAACAAAACCACATATTCGTACTGACGTCCTTGCGCAGCCAGTGTATCAAGTACATGTAAAACGGCGTCTTTTGGCAGTGATGTATCGGTTGCAAGAATGGCAGGCCGCATAACAACTTCACCGCCTAAATCCTCCGCAATAGCCGCAATTTTCTCGCCATCAGTAGATACTACGCAATCCGAAATATGTTTAGATTCATTAGCCGTATTAATTGACCAGCCAATTAGCGGCACCCCGTTAAGCGAGCGAATGTTTTTACCCGGCAAGCCCTTGCTGCCCGCGCGCGCAGGGATAATCGCCAGTATTTTCTTTTGCAAACTCATTTATATCAAACCCAGTTACTCAGAAGTTACGCGCGCCCTCGGACCGAAAACAACTGTATCTGGCTTTACAGATTTAACAACCGTACTTCCCGCGCCAATTGTCGCATTTGCACCAATGCGTACGCCTTGAATGATGCTAGTGCCCACACCAACTAAAACATTATCGCCAATATCAATATCACCCGATAGAACACATCCTGGCGCGATATGAACATGCGCGCCAATATGTGTGTCATGATCAACACTTGCGCGCGTGTTGATAATACTATTATCGCCAATTCTTGCGCCAGTATTAATTACCGTGCCCGCCATGATTGCACAGCCTCTACCGACTTCAACGCGGCAAGAAATAACTGCTGATGGATGTATGACCGAGACAGGCATCAGCCCTGCTTTTAGCGCGGTGTTAAATATCTTGCTGCGCAGCGCATCGCCGCCGCGCACAGAGCCAACCCCGACTATGAAATGATCGGCAATACCCGCCTTTTTTAATGACGCTAAGTCGGTGTCACGGCCAAGAACTATACCATCGTCAATATGCGTATCTTTTGGGAAGGTTTCATCTGCAAATCCAGCAAATTCAAACAAGGAACCATTATCGATCATAGCCATTAGGTTGTCAGCGATTACACGGCCATGCCCGCCTGCACCCAATATCACCACTTTTTTATGCAAGCTCATCAGTGCCTCCGTTCATATAGAACGATTTACGCACATTTGCGCCAGAGTCCAAAAATTTTATCAACCCAGCCTTAATGCGGCCCGCTGCCTGCCCGTCACCATAAACATTTACTAATTTTGCACACATTTGTTGAAATTGTGGTGTTATCGCTCTTCGTAGGCCTTCCAAAATCGCGGCGCTATCAGTATCAGTCTGGATGACATTTGGAGACACCTCCCTGCCCTTTTGCCGCTCACCAACATTAATTACGGCCAGCCCAAAAGACGCCGCTTCAATTATACCTGAGGACGAGTTCCCTACCATAACTTTCGCATGTTTCATTGCAGAGTAATACCCATGCGCACCCATATTTTCAACAAGGGTCACATGAGGGTGTTCTTTTGCAAGGGCGCGAAGCCGTGAGTTAAGGGTTTGTCCGCTTGTATCTGCATTAGAGAGCGTCAGCACAATATTCATGCCTGTAGCATTCATAGCCTGCCAAACTTGCTCAAAATCTTGTAAAGTTTCCTCGGGCGACAAGGTAACTGGATGATAGGTCAGCAAGACAAACTCTTCTTCGGGAACCACAAAACGTTCACACCATGCGCCGCGTGACATAGTGTTAGCGGATAATATCGTGTCCAATGCGGGCGCGCCGCTAACACTGATATAGTCTGGGTTCTCGCCCATAGCTCGAATGCGGCTAGCTGCAAGGTCAGTAGAGCAAAAATGTACATGGCTAAGCTTTGTCATTGAATGGCGTAGCGCGTTATCAATAGCGCCTTCAGTTTCTTCGCCGCCGTGAATATGGGCTACTGGAATGCGAAAGGGCAAGGCGGCCAGCGCGCTCGCATGCATTTCATAACGGTCGCCCAGTACCACGATTAAGTCAGGCCGCAGCTCATCTAATGACTTAGCAAACCCAGACACAGCAATACCCATAGAGTTTGCAATTGATACATCATCATCGCCCGCATCCATACAAGGAACCTTCGCAGCTATGTGATAGCCATCCTTTTCAATCATCTCTATTGTCATGCCAAATTGCGGCGCAAGGTGCATACCGCCAACGATCAATGACAAATTTACCTTGGCTTCCGCTGCCAGCTCTTTAAGCAAAGAGGCGTAAATACCGTAATCCGCACGGCTGGTGGTCACAACAGCAATATTAAACATGTCTGTCATTAGATAAAATCACTCCACGACAACACATGACCAATAGGTAAATCCGCTTTGACAGTACGGCCAATTACTTGCGGACGAAATTTGGGAACAATTCCCGTTCCAGGTCTTTGCGATATAACATCATCTGCGAATAGTTGTTCGCCCGCTTGGACACTTTTGGCAAGCACAAGAGATTTACGGGCCGCAGCGATAGTATTGAGCTCCGCTGCAACAGGTGTCTTCACGCCATCACCAAGAGCGACGTCAACTTTGCGTATATCTGCAATATAGGCTTTTAGCTCATCTGGCTCTAGTGAGGCTTTGTGGTCTGGCCCCTCCATCGAGCAATCTAGCGTATAATGTTTTTCGACAATGCGCGCCCCGCGCGCAACAGCAGCCAGCGTTACCGCAGCCCCCATTGTGTGATCAGACCAGCCAATTGGCACATTAAAAGCAGCCGCCATTGTGTCCATTGCTCGCAAGTTCGCGTCTTTGGCCTCGGCGGGATATTGTGAGACGCAGTGCAAGATGGCAAGCGGCGGTTCTCCCGCGTCTTCTATAACTGCAACCGCTTCGGCGGTTTCAGCAAGGGTTGCCATACCCGTCGAGATAATCATTGGTTTACCGTGAGACGCAATATGTCTTAAAAATGTCAGCGAGATTAAATCCCCCGAGCCTACTTTAAACGCGCTCACATCTAGCGATGCCAAAAAGTCCGCACTATCTTCATCAAAAGGCGTCGATAAAAACTCAAGGCCACGCGCGCGCGTGTATTTTGCCGCCTCGCGAAATTCATCTTCAGTTAGTTCTAGCCGCTTAAGCATATCTAATTGGCTTTCAGCGCGCGGGTCATTGGTGCTTTGATAAGTCGCTTTCTTAGCGCTAGGACTCGCCAGTTTTTCGGCTTTAAAGGTTTGAAACTTAACGGCGTCCGCCCCCGCGTCTACAGCCACGTCAATTAGTTTTTTCGCAAGCCCAATATCACCATTATGATTGACACCGATTTCAGCAATTACAAAAGTCTGGCCTTCGGTAAGAAGCGGAAAAGCTTTCATAATGGCCTCCAAAAGATACGAATAAGGATTACAATTGTCACTCCATAACCGACACTTTACCCCCCCGCAAGCGCAATGTACGCCAAAGCGGTATCTAGCCATTTGATTTAACCGCAGTTTAGTTTAGGACAATCGTGTTATGATTACTTTTGCACTCATGCCTGCCTGTAAAAACCCTGTGTTATTAGAACACTTACATTGGCATATGCGCGTATTTAAGCAGCACAGTATTTCATATGAAATTTTGGAAAAGCCTAGTGCGGATAGATTGAAACGCGCAGACATTATCTTGCGCACAGATATTTCTTATAACCTACAATATCCTAAAAAAACTGTAGATATTGATCCGCTTATGAGCCCAGACATTGCGGGTGCGCTTAACCGTATCATTCTACGGCATCTACCATTCCAAGGCATAACAAATAAGTATAATGAACTATTTTATGAATGGCGGAGCAACAATCAACACAAACAACAAATACAGGTATTTGCACCTGGTCCTTCAGGAGATTTAACAAAAGTACAGCTGGATAACCTAACTTTTATCACTGGCCATTCCAAAGTCGAGGAAGCCCTTACACAAAACATCAATATAGACGGGATTATTATTAGTGATAACATGGCGCTAGCAAACCCATCCCCGCACGCCCTTCAGTCCATCTCATCAATACAAAAGCTACAAACGCGCTATGGAAGCGTGCTAATTACCACATTAGCCAATGCAGCTATTTTGAGCGCTCACTGGCCAGAAAGCTTAGCGCATTTACTTATCGGCGTACCCGAAGACTTTCGTAATGCGAACGCATACACTCTAGTGGATAGCTATTCCAGCTTCCCTACTGGAAATGTGCTGACCGCCCTAATATTGCCTACGGTGTTAGCATTTGATGTCCCTATTGATTTACACGGGTTTGATGGCATGTTGACCAAAAATACTGATGAACACAGCCTTATCCATAAAAACACATGCATCCAGAGCCAACACAGGCTTAGCCTTTTTAAATATTCCTATGGTGGCGGCTATATACTGGCCGACGAATATCAAAGCCAAATGCAATTTGAAACATACGCTCGCCTTGCAAAATATAACAAGCAAGGTCACACAGTACTGGTGAATGGTGTGCCGTTTCCAACACAACAGCCTGCACCCCATAGAAATAGATATTTTAAAGCAAAGCTCTTTGCAGGTATCGCATTTTCTGATAGTAATCACTACCTAGTTGCAGGTGTATTAGCACTCGCTACTATGGGCACAATTTATGTAGGATTGAAAGTTTTGGACAATACCAACACACTAATTTATGCATTAGCTACAATAGGGATATTGTTGTTTTCACTTGGTTTTTTGCACTTACGAAAGCGCACAAAACGGCTTGCAGATCTTGCAGAGCGCAATGCAAATGAGAAAGCGCAAAGGGCATTTATTGCAACTAATCAGCGCCTAGATAAACTAGAAAAAACTCTCAAGAACTAGCTAGCAGCCATCGCGATACGAGTACGCGCCATTTCATCAGCAATTACATCGGTCGTTTTTTCGCTATTGTCAGCAATTTCAATGATCTCTGCGAGTGTATTCTCTAATCCTTGTAGTTTTTTCTCCACCCAAGCTGGGTCATATTTACCCTCAATTTCCCCAGCAATATTGATAATGCCGCCACCGTTAACGACGTAATCAGGGCAGTATAATATACCCTTATCAGCTAACACTCTGCCCATAGCGGGTATGGATAATTGATTATTTGCCGCCCCCGCTATCACTTGAACATTAAGCGCATTAACTGTTTTAGCGTTAATTGTAGCGCCCAAGGCACACGGCGCATATACGTCAGCTTTTACAGAATAAATTTGATCGGGCGTTACTGCGCGGGCGCCGAAATCCTCTATAGCCTTGTTCACAGCCTCAGCATTAATATCAGTAACGATTAGCTTTGCACCCGCCACATTTAGCCGCCCACACAAATCATACCCCACATGACCAAGACCTTGGACAGCGACGGTGACACCCTTTAGTGAACGTCCCAGCTTTTTTTCGACGCCAAGGCGGATACAGCGAAACACGCCATCGGCCGTAACAGGTGATGGGTCGCCCGACGCCGCCTCGCCCTCATCCAGACCAGCTACATATTTGGTTTCTTTTTGAATGATACGCATATCATCTGGCGACATGCCCACATCTTCGGCCGTGTAATATTTACCGCCTAAATCGTCTATAAATGCACCTAACGCGCCAAATAACGCCTCACGGTCAATCTTGCCCTCAGGTTTCATCACTACTGCTTTGCCCCCGCCAAGATTTAGACCTGCCATCGCATTTTTATAGCTCATACCACGTGACAACCGCAAAACGTCAGTTAGCGCTTCACTCGACGTCGGATAAGACCAAAATCGGCACCCACCAGCCGCAGGGCCAAGCTTCGTAGAATGAACTGCAACAAATGCTTTTAGTCCGCTTATAGGATCTGAAAACGCATGCACACTTTCATGATCATCAAAATTTGGATTTTCAAATATTGCCATAGTCCACACCAGCTTTGAGGTTGAGGAAGAATCAATCCTCGATTATTTATCGCACATTAGTGCGAATATAAGGAAAGTTCGCTCCTTATATTCACGAAATATGGAAATTTTAGATGATAAATAAGTTCTTTTTAGGTAAAATGTGCAGGCAAGCTATAATTCTTTGTTACCAGCGGCGGCAGCCACAATAATGCCAGCAACCATCGCCGCCCCGCTCCCGTCGCCTACACCAATGCCAAAATCTAAAAGCGGCGTCTTACCAATACGGTCAAGCAATGCACCGTGCGCGGGTTCCTGCGTAATATGTGCCGCCAAACAATGGTCCAGTGCACTGCTATCTAGGCTATGCAAGACAGCTGCCGCAGCACACACAACAAACCCGTCTAGTAATACGGGTATTTTTTGATGACGCGCTGCAAGAATCGCCCCTACAATGCCTGCAATATCACGCCCACCAAAGCACCTTAAAACTTCTAATGGGTCGCCAAGTATCCCCTTATGCGTTGCTGTCGCCTGCTCAACTGCCTGAATGCGGCGTTCTGCCTGGCCATCATCGCCGCTAGCCCAGTACTCTACGCTCCCGCCATAAAGGCTTCTCGCGATTGCCGCTGCCGCTGTCGCACCACCTGCGCCCGCATTACCAAGCGCAATCAGATCAGCCCCTTCTGCGACGACTTCCATACCATATGCTATCGCGGCTGCGCATTCAGTTTTTGACAAAGACGCAATTGTACGCATGTCCTCGGACGGTTTTTCTATGCCCATATTGTAAAGCTTAAACGCCGCGCCTTGCGCGCCTGTAATACCGCGAACGGCAGCCTTGCCTGAAGAACAGGCTTCTAATCTTTGCATGGCCAGATCACTAGGGTCGACTTTTAACACAAATTTGGCAACGCCATGTGCGCCAATAAACACAGCCACCATCGGGCGTTTTATTTCTGGCTGCTGACTAGCCTGCCATGTCCCCAGCCATGAAACCGCCGCACTTAGTTTTCCCAATGGTTTTAGACCAGACGTGGCGCTATCCAGTTTTTCTTGTAGCTGCAAACTACTATCTGCTTGCGGATTAGGCATTGAGGCGATTAGCGCCCGAATATCATCAAATGGATTCATTAGATTATGGCTTTCAGAAGGAACTCACTCTCAGAACACAGCTACATTATATTATCAACCAAATAATAAAATGGCGCGATGCCACTTTGTTCATATTTCTATAACGCCGATATAGTAGAGTGAGATTATGAGCAATAATTTAGTTAGAGATGCAGTTCTATTGTCAGTAATTATTGGCGGAGGTGCTTTTGCATTTATGAACCGCCCAATGGTTTACGAGCTAATTGGCATTAGCCCTCAGGATGTTGTTGACGCGCGGGAATTGCGCGCGAGCACCGTCAAGCCTATAGAGAATATCAACACTGTAACAACGGTAAAAACGTCAGCTTCCGCCACGTCTATCACCAAATCAAGTGATGGACAGTTTTGGACGGAAGCAAGGGTCAATTCTACTAGCATCAAGTTCTTGGTCGACACAGGGGCTAGCGTGATCGCGCTCACACCATTCGATTCGCAAAAGGCTGGATTTAAACTGCACGAACTAAATTACACAGCGACTGTAAATACTGCCTCTGGCCCTGTGAAAGCGGCGCCTATAACCTTGGATATTGTATCTGTCGGCAATGTTTCAGTGCGCAATGTACGTGCCGTTGTTATATCAGAAGGCCTACCGCATTCCCTGCTTGGTATGAGTTATCTTGGAGAACTGCAAAAAATGGAAGTTACTAAAAGCAGTCTCATTTTACGCCAGTAATGTTTTGCGTATCATATTCAGCGCAACTAATAACAAACAAACCCCGAAGACCAGACGCAGCCTACTTTGGCTTAATTTGTGTGCCGTTTTCGCTCCTAATGGCGCAAAAAGAAAACTGCTCGCCGAAATCAAGACAAAGCCAATAACACTGACATACCCAAGCGAATAAATTGGGCGGCCACTGGCTCCGTACCCGCTGATGATATAGCCAATAGTTGCTGGAGCCCCGATAAAAAATCCAAGCGCGGAAGCTGTGCCGATTGCTCTGTGGATGCGTTTTCCACACAACACCATCAATGTCACACCGATAGAACCAAATCCAATCCCCATTAGTGAACACAGACCGCCAAGCACCGTGCCTGCAACAGGCGGCGCTATCCCGCCTGGGACTTGCTTCGCTAATTGCCAATCTGGCCGCCCAAAGATGAACTGCAAGGCAATAGCCCCGATGAACACACCAAAAATCAAGACTAAAGCCTCCCCAGACAGCCAGTTAGAAACGATTAGAGCTGCGAGCAATGCTCCTACGCCAATCCAAACGCCCCAGCTTTGCAAAGGATTACGTGGCCAAACTAATTGCCAATCCACGGCACCGTGTTGATGGTGTGAGTATGCAGAGCGAAGCGACGTGACGATTATTGTCGCAGCAGACGTGGCCACAGCCGTGTGCATTGCAATGTCCTGTGTAAACCCAAGTGCAAGATATGTATAGTACAGTGCAGGCACGATTATTGCACCGCCGCCTACGCCAAACAATCCTGCACTATATCCAGCTACCGCGCCAAGAACAAGCAACCCAATTATCATAAATATTATTTGCGGCTCCATCACTCTGCCTTGTCTCTCGCGCAAATAATTGCACCAAGAGCCCGCTCTATTTTTTGTGAGGGCAACAGGTTTTTATCCGCATCACTGAGAGAGCGCCGCCAAACTCGCGCACCAATTTGTCCGTGATATAACCCCATTATATGCCGTGTAATTGCCTTCGTAGAGCTATATTTCTGCTCCATTATTTTTGCATAATCTATGATCCGAATGACAATTTCATCGCGCGTCATGGCACACGGCTCTTCACCATATATTTGCTCGTCCACACCCGTTAATAGCCAAGGCGTATGATAGGCCGCGCGCCCAAACATTATTCCGTCAAGTCCAACACTAGCCTGCTGCGCGGCGTCTAGTGTTTCCAATCCACCATTTAATGATATTTTTAAATGCGGATACCGCGCCTTCATATCTCGTACCAACTCATAATCAAGCGGAGGCACCGTACGGTTATCTTTGGGGCTCAATCCATCAAGCCAAGCCATACGGGCATGGATAATGAAATGTTTGCACCCTGCCCCGCTTACGGTTTCAAGAAAACGCGGCAGCGTCTCGCGCGGCATTTGCTTATCAATTCCGATGCGGCACTTTATTGTCACAGGAATATCTACCGCTTCTTGCATAGCGCTAAAACAATCTGCGACCAACTCAGGTTTTGCCATCAGGCTGGCCCCGAACTGCCCCGACTTCACACGGTCTGACGGGCACCCCACATTGAGGTTAACTTCGTCATATCCGAACTCCTCCCCGATGCGCGTTGCCTTGGCAAGTTTCGCTGGATCGGAACCACCAATTTGCAGCGCAACCGGATGTTCGTCTTGATGATAGCCAAGCAAATAGTCTCGATCTCCATGAATGACCGCGTCCGCCACAACCATCTCTGTATACAGCATTGCCCTGCGCGTCAGCATCCGGTGAAACACCCGGCAATGCCGATCCGTCCAATCCATCATGGGTGCAACGGCGAATGTAAATCTTTGATTTATCATAATTTTTCTTTATAAGACAAACAGTTAGAAAGGAAGCACGTGCACTTAAATTCACTGGAAATCACCCTAGTTCTCTGTAGTACTCCACAAATTGCATACGAAATTGCAACGATAGTAAAACTCAAATCAGGTAATTACTGCGTCCAGATTAGACACAAGGGACAGTATGCGTCAAAGACCTTTTCAAATAAATTTGATGCGCCGTCTTGGTCGTTCGAAGCTGACCGTCGCTCCAATCAAGGGCGGGGTATAATTACTCCAAAAATTACGGGGTTCGTTATTTTCGGACAACTGATCGAACTACATACCGTTGATATGATCGAGGTAGACAAGCCATTGGGACGATCTAAAGATTTTGCACTTCGCACCCTCAATAAAAACATCTCGGTGAAGTAAAAACACCTCATCTAACAAGAGCTAGGATGATTGAATTTGGACGAGCTCGCTCGAAAGAATGCGCGATTAGCGATTTTTATTTTCACAAAAACAAGTCAATTACCACGTATTTTCACTCCCCATAATTGCCGAAAACAACCCGTAACTTATTTTGTAAAGTTTCTGGGAAAGGGCATTGACCAACCTAGTTTTATGGCGAGTATGCGTAAGACTAATGCGATTAGTAATCCACTTACTGCTCGTAAATCAAAACCAAGAGATGCTGGTAACACGACAAACATTGCAGCCCCCAATAATGCAGGCGTAATATATAATTCCTTGCTAAAGAGAATGGGAGCTTCGCCGCATATAATATCACGAATTATACCGCCGAAACTTGCACTCATAGCACCAAATAAAATAGCGACAAGTGGATGGGCCTCATAACTTTCAGCCGTTGCCGCGCCGACTACGGCGAAGAGTGCCAACCCAGCTGCATCTGCATAAAGCAACCATTGCATCCGCCTCCCTGCCAGCAACTTGTTCAATAGTGAAACAAGTATTGCGCACACGATGCAAATCACAATGTCCGCTGGGTTCTTAACCCATGCCACGGGTGTCGCACCGAGGAGTAAATCACGGATAGTTCCGCCGCCTACTCCGGTCATAATAGCAATAAATGACACGCCAATAATGTCCATGGATTTACGCAAAGCTAGCAGAGCCCCACTAATGGCAAAGACGGCGGTGCCAGCATAACCAAACCAAAGTAGGATTGTTGATATATCTATATCCACTTCGAGATCAACATTCCACCACATTGACGGCGAGACCGCCTTGGCTGGTTTCTTTGTATTTAGTAGACATATCAAGACCAGTTTGGCGCATGGTTTCTATGACCTGATCAAGACTGACGTGGGTTTTTCCAGATGAATGCAGAGCAAGCCGCGCAGCATTGACGGCTTTAACCGTGCCAATGGCATTGCGTTCGATACACGGGATTTGCACGAGGCCAGCGACTGGGTCACAGGTCAAACCTAGATTATGCTCCATACCTATTTCAGCGGCAATGCTCACTTGCAAGGGCGTTGCCCCCCAAACGGCTGCAAGCCCACCTGCAGCCATAGAGCAAGCCACCCCAACCTCGCCCTGACATCCCATTTCAGCGCCAGAAATGGAGGCTCGTTGTTTATATAAAAGTCCAATAGCTCCTGCCGTGAGCAAAAATTTACGTTTGTTCTCCAGGATAGACCGTTCGCCTTCGCAGTAATAACGCAGCACTGCCGGAATGATACCCGCGGCGCCATTAGTCGGCGCAGTGACCACCTGCCCGCCCGCAGCATTTTCTTCGTTCACGGCCATGGCATAAACATTAAGCCAGTCAAATAATTGCTCGCGCTCATTGGACATAGGGGCATCGTGCAATTTTTGCCAAATACCCGGTGCGCGGCGCTTGACCTCAAGCCCGCCAGGTAGAATACCATCTTGATGCAGGCCGCGCTCAATACAGTCCATCATCACATCGACAATCCTATCAAGCATCGCGTCAGTTTCAGATCGCGGACGCACGGCATCTTCATTGGCATAAATAATGTCATGAATGGGTAATGTAGTCTGTTCGCAATGCACCAACAGTTCTGCGGCAGAGCCAAATGCATAAGGTACGTCAATTTGCCCCGGCACCAAATCGTCTTGCAAAGGCGTTTGCATTTGCTTGCGCGATGCAATGAAACCACCACCCGTAGAATAATAAATTTGCGCGTAAAGCGTTGCGCCCTGTGCATCTAATGCCACAAGCTTCATGCCATTGGGATGCAAATCTGGCGGGGTGTCATAATCAAACACAATATGGGTTTTAGGCTCAAAATTTATGTCCTGGACACCGCCAAGCTTTAGTGTTTTCTCTGCATATACCTGCGCCATTTGCTTGTCGGCATCACGGCTGTCTAAGGTTTCTGGTTCTAAACCTAATAGACCAAGAATGACCGCTTTAGGGGTTGCGTGCCCTTCTCCTGTGAGTGCCAGAGAGCCTTGCAACTCGACATTAATTTGCAAAGTTTTTGCAAGCAAACCACGTTTGTTCAAACTATCCACAAAACGTTTCGCGATGCGGATAGGCCCGACCGTATGCGAACTTGACGGCCCGATACCTATGCGGAAAATATCTAAAACTGAAAGCATGTGTTAGCCCTTTTGGCACGCGTCAATGATTGCCTGTGTATCAATACCATAGGTTTTGTAAAGGTCTTGCACGCCGCCTGTCTGGCCGAACCTATTAACGCCAAGCGGCGTAACTCGGTGGCCATAAACACTGCCCAGCCACGCAAGGCTGGCGGGATGGCCATCTAAAACTGTCACCAATTTTACCGTTTTTGGGGTATTAGCAAGTAGCTCATGGACATGGGCGGCCCTGCCTTTATCTTGCCAATCATTGTATAGACGATCCGAAGATGTGATAGCAAGCAATGCCGTGTCATCTAGTTTCGCATGCGCCTCCACCGCTTCTTGGGCGAGGACACCCGTATAAATAATGACCTGTTTGGTTGCCGCCGATGGTGCTTCGCGCCAATATCCACCTTTAAGAATATCGTTTCGGTTTTCCTTAGTTAAACTTCGTTTTGGCTGGTCTAATGGCCGGGTAGACAAACGCAAATAAACTGACCCACCGTCTTCCTCGTCTTGCATATATAAAAAACCATAGCGCATAATCTCAGCCAATTCATCCACAAAGGCAGGTTCATAAGATAATAAACCGGGCTGCCCCATGCCAATGAGTGGTGTGTTGATGGATTGGTGTGCGCCTCCCTCTGGTGCAAGGGTGATGCCTGACGGTGTCGAGACCAACATGAAACGCGCGTCTTGATAACATGCATAATTTAGTGCATCCAAACCACGGGCGATGAACGGGTCATAGAGCGTGCCAATGGGGAATAAACGCTCGCCAAATATCTTGTGGGACAAGCCGAGCGCCGCCAGATTTAAGAACAAATTGTTCTCCGCAATCCCCAGTTCGATATGCTGACCGCTAGGGCTTTTAATCCATTTTTGTGCAGATGGTATTTTGCGATCTTTGAACGCATCGTCTTTTTCACTGCGGTGAAATAGCCCACGCTGGTTGACCCAACCACCAAGATTAGTCGAAACCGTTACATCAGGCGACGTAGTCACAATCCGGTCCGCAAGCGCCACACCCTGCTTGGCTATGTCATTAAGAATACGGCCGAAACTGACTTGGGTACTGGTGCGCTGTGCTTTGTCTTGTGGCAGTTCCTTTGGAATATCAATTTTTGGCGCATTATGCACATGGACACGGGCGGGCTGATTGAAAGGTGCATTTTTTACTGCTGATTGAAACGCTGCCTCATCATCACTAGGTAAAGCGTGTTTGTCCCATTCTGTGCCGTCTTTGACACCCATTTCGGCTTTATAGCCCGCCATCTGCTTTTCGGTCATGAGGCCAGCATGGTTGTCCTTATGCCCTGCTAGCGGCAAGCCCTGGCCTTTGACTGTGTACATAAGGAACATGGTTGGGGTGTCGTCTTTTTCGGCCTGTGCAAATGCGTCCAGCACGGCTTCCATACAATGCCCACCAAGATCAGTCATCAACTTGTGCAAAGCCGTATCATCATATTCAGCGAGCAAAGCGTTAAGTGTAGCATCATCCGGGATATCCGCCAATATTTGCTTACGCCATTCTGCACCACCTTGATAGGTCAGAGCCGAATAAATATCATTAGGACAGGTGTTGAGCCATTTCTTAAGTGCCTTACCACCGGGTTTTTTAAACGCATCATATTGCATCTTGCCATATTTCAGAGTGATGACATTCCAGCCAACGGCGCGGAAAAATCGCCCGATAATCCGAAAGAGCTTTTCATTCACGGTGCTATCAAGGCTCTGGCGGTTATAATCAATCACCCACCAAAGATTACGCACATCATGTTTCCATGTGTCGATTAGGGCTTCGTAAATATTGCCCTCATCCATTTCAGCATCGCCAACAAGAGCTACCATGCGGCCAGGTTTTTCACCTTTAGGCAGTATGTCTTTCATGCGCAGATAGCTCTGGGTCAGCGCCGAGAAATTTGTCACCGCAGCGCCAAGCCCGACAGAGCCCGTCGAGAAATCTACGAAATCCCCATCTTTCGTACGTGACGGGTAAGATTGCGCCCCGCCAAGCCCGCGAAAGTTTTTCAGCTTCTCCACGTCCTGATTGCCAAACAGATATTCAATCGCGTGTAGCACGGGCCCGGCATGGGGCTTCACCGCTACCCTATCTTGTGGCTCGAGCACATGCATATAAAGCGCTGTCATAATTGTGGAAATCGAGGCACAGCTCGCCTGATGTCCACCAACTTTCACGCCGTCCGTGTTGGGACGAAGATGATTGGCATTATGGATCGTCCAAGTGGACAACCATTTTATCTTGCGTTCAAGCGCTTCGAGAGTTTTTATTGTATCGTTGGTCATTGCAAATACCTATTTCCCAGGCTCCCGCCAGGCGATCATTATGTGAGAGGGTTTTTAGTCTAAGTACGGCGAAAAGCCTACTGATTTAATGCCACTGGCACCGGTTTTTGTTTGCTCGACGCGCCATCTTTTTTCGATAGTTCAATGCGAAATATCTGCCCTGTTGCTGGCGCATCTGCACCAAACGCCGCCGTTTCAGGGCGTATAAAAGCCAGCCAATTCATATGCTTATCGCCAATAGCTTTCCCGCCTTTTTTAACAAATGCATTATAGCCAGCTTGCCCTGCTTTGTTGTTTTTGGGCGCGGCGATATGAATCATATCTGTCCAAAAATCATTGGCACCTGGCAGCACAGGGTGATCTTTGGAGTAATTTTCATTGCTCTTATCTACGCTCCAAAGTCCAAATTTCCCGTCCTTATCAACATCAAATACGATCGGGATAAAACGCACATCATCGGAAGTATCCGTGGCCGATCTGCCAATATCCCAAACCTCAAATGGTACGAGTTTTACTTTTTTGCTGCCACTTGCATCATTAAACAATGCTTTGCCGCCCGCCGCCGTAAACCGAATTTCATAGGTTCGCCCGTTGGCAGCATTCCAATTTTGATAACTGACAAATTCAGAATACGTCTCTACGGCAGAACTAGACTGAAGGCGCCAATCATTTGGTGCATGCGCCGATAGACCTGAACGCGGGAAATTTACGCCCATAGACGCGTCATAAGCTATACCGTCTTGCACGACTTTAATCGAGACGACATTGCGGTCAGGATGCGGCACGCGTTTATAATTAGCGGGCACAACAGACACAGCTTTCCACGCCTGCGTCACCGCGAGATGTTCTTTTGAGCCATTGCCGTATAGATCAATTGCCGCTTGTTCTGAGCCATACCGAGCGTCAAGGAAGTCTGCGTCTGGTTTTAGATAGACAGTTAGATTTCTCCACGCAATTTGCGCCGCCTTATCTGTACCAATACCTGATAAATCATAATCATTACCAAGCAAGTCCTTAGTTTTTCCGCCATTTGCAAGCAAGTAGAACCAAAAATTCTGTACTCCGGCCTTGGCATAAACACTTGCATCATCACCAGTCCAACCTGCTTGAAGATAATTGGTGAAACCAGGCTGTAAAACAGTTTTTTCGCCCTTGGCTGCACGTTTTTTTAGTATTTTTAACGCCACATAGTCGGAAGTAATACCTTGGGTATCAGGTTTGCTCATGGAGCGGGTCGACATACCATTATCGCGGTAAATGTCAGTGAAAACGGCCCAGTCGTTTTTGCGCTCCGGCAGAACCGAGTGCTCAAACACTTTGGCAAAAATATCGGAAAAGCTCTCGTTTAAGGCCGCAGATTCGCCCTCATATATGAGCCCAGAAGCATGCAGCGTTACGCCGTGAGTGACCTCATGACCGATATAGGCAACACTGACAATCGGGTTGGAATTATAATAGCCACCATCCCCATATTTAACATCACCTTTGTCAAAACTGGCATTAAACCAGCTTTGGCCATAATGCACATATTGGCTCAGGGGTTTGCCTTGATTACTATAGCCCTTCCAGCCAAATGTATTTTCATAAAAATCATAGAGTTTTCCAACCGCCCAGTGGGCCGTCACGGCGGAGCGGTCTTTGAACACCCCGTCTTTGGATTTAAAATGCTGGGCTTTTTTAAAATCGGTGTTTTCATTGAGATCGAATGTAAATATTTTACGTGCGCAATCCACCAGATGATATTCGCCGTCGACCAATTGCGCTTTAAATTCTACGTCTCCATAGAACAGCGTCTTGCCTTTGGCAGTGACGGCCTTACCTTCACAGGATTGCAAATCGCTGGCATAAGCTGGCGCACTCACAAAAGCAGATGCACTGGCAAGCGCCAACACCATGCCCAAAGCAATAAATATTGGTGTGCGCATAATTATATCTCCAATAAACCTGACCGCATCATACACAATACGGCCAGTTTGTATTATTAAATTACAGGATCGTTACAGATGCGAGAGACATTGTGTGGGGCACTTCTCTCGCATCTGTAACCAAGCTAGGAACGCTCCCCAGCTTAGAACCTCGCTTTTCCGCCTATCCAGAAATAGCGTCCGTTATTATCATAAAGACCGCCGGCACCGCCAAATGTGAACGGGTTGGCTGGTGGCGCTTTATCAAACACATTGTTGACACCACCGTAAATACGGAACTTGTCGTTTATATCGTAATCAGCATACAGATAGTGATACCAGACGGAATCGACGCTCTCAAATCCGGATTGATATGTCCCCGCTGCATTAGCATTACTAAGCGTCATACCGTCTATGTAATTACTCGTCCAAACCACAGACCAATTGTCCTGGCGGTAGGCTACGCGCGAATTACCACGCCATTCCGGCAATGGGGTGCCAATCACTTCACCAACTTCATCGGTAACCAGATTGCCAACCGCTGTCACATCTGTAATCGTATAATCTATCAGGTATGTAGCTTGGCCAGAAACATCAATACTGCCCGGTAAGAAGCCTGGGTCAAATGAGTATTCTATGCCGAAATCAAAACCGTTGGTTCTGGTCTGATCTATATTGATAACTGTATCACGAATTGACGACACCTCACCCGATGTCGCGTCTCTGGTGACCAGGTCACAGAAATCTGGGTTTAACGTAGCAAAATCAACACAGTTATTGAGGATCGCGCCAAAGCCTTGCGAAGAAATAACATCAGTTAAATCGATTTCCCAAAAATCAACAGAAAATTTCAAACCATCTATTGCCCTTGGTGTTAATATGGCACCGACTGTCCAAGAATGAGAATCTTCCGGGTTCAAATTCGGATTACCACCCGTGATAATTTCTTTGGTTGTTGTTGGGTTTGGGGCAACAAAGCCAACTGCTAAGCCAAGGGCTTGGCAATTCGTCGTCCGTCTTGCGCGCAAATCTGCGTCTTGAAGTAAACTAATAACCGTCGCATCGCAAGGGTCGGTAATTGCTGCAAAAGACGCAATGCCTGGACTAAACAAATTGGTGATGGTAGGGGCGCGAACGCTTAATGACCGCGTGAGACGGAAACGCAGGTCATCAGATACTTCCCAACTGCCGCCCAATTTCCAAGTTGTTGTAGTTTCAGTTTGTGAATAGTCGGATAAACGAATAGCACCTTCAGCCGTCAAATTTTGGATGAATGGCTTATCTGCCAGAAGTGGGACCGCCACCTCTGCAAAAGCCTCAGTCACACTGACTTTACCTTGAGTTTCGGCAGTTGGTGAATTGAGGAGCAACTCGCCAGCTGAATTGCGGGGATCATCAATGAAATGAAGTTTCTCTTCACGGTATTCTGCACCTGCCGCAAACCCGATAGCACCCGCTGGCAACTCATAAAGGTCACCTGTTAATTGTGCACCAAACATCAACTGGCTCAAATCAAGATTAGTTTCTTTATCATGTAGGAAATAGTCTCGGGCTTCTTGTGATAAATTATCATTACTACCCAAAATGCGTATTGGCAAACATCCTGCCGCACGCGCAGCAACATCAAAACATACCGGGTTTCCTGCGCCGTCGTCTATCACATTTATAGCATTCAAGAAATTTTGCCGGATCATTGTATTTGACGTGCTGGTATCAATTTGCATTTCGCCGTATTGGCCAAGCACATCATATTCCCAACCATTAGACAAATTACCTTTGACACCACCAACGCCCGTGAAGTTTAAACGCTCAACTTCTGTTGAGCGCACACCCAGATCATCATGGGTTCGTTGAACATAAAGATAATTAGCATTACGCGACGGGAGGAAAAACCCTCGGTCTAAGATAAATTGCCGCGTCGCAGGCGTAATCAATGGATTGTCGCTATAGACAAACATATCATCACCATTTGCTGAATGGAAATTAGGCTGGAACGGGCTTTCCGTCTCGGATGAAGAGATGTCAAAATTTCCGTAAAGCTCGGCATTGTCTGACAGTTCATAATTGACATTGATCATGCCGTTAAAAGATTCGTATCCGCCGCGCAAAAGGCCGTATTTGGCGAAGTTAAAGCCGTCCCCCCCGGTAGCCCAGCCATTACCAAGGATTTGATTGAAGAAACCAGTGTGCGGGCCAATATCGCTAACTTGCTCTCTGATCTCCGGATCAAATGTGAAATACTGCCACCGCCCGCCAGTAAATTCTGGAGTTGGTGTATTGTTGAACGAAAATATCGTACCTGTTTCGCTGTAAAGGAATGTTGTCGGGTTGCGTCTGACCGTAAATGTTGGTGTTACGCCATCGAAAGTTTCACCAATCGCATTAGTTTGGAAGGACAGGAAGTTATTACCTGCCGAGAAATCCCGGTCATTGGAACGCAAGATTTCCGAATTGTAATAAGATGCCCCGACGCTAATATTGCCCCGGTCATTGTCGAAGTTTTTGCCGTAAGTTAGGGAAAGTTGCTGCGCATTACCGCCGCCGCCTTGTTCAGCAAAGCCTACACTGCCTTCTGCCGTAAAGCCTTCAAAGTCTTTCTTCAAAATCACATTAACAACGCCGGTAACCGCGTCCGCACCATAAACAGCAGACGTACCACCTGTGACGATATCTACTTTTTCTACCATGCTGGTTGGTATAGAGGAAAGGTCTACT
>Ga0209633_10000597_pt1 | contig 41068 bp, 36 predicted proteins | sample Cruoilmetagenom1_FD_187290 | JGI IMG/M metagenome (GOLD analysis project Ga0209633, IMG submission 187290) | Oil polluted marine microbial communities from Coal Oil Point, Santa Barbara, California, USA - Sample 1 (SPAdes) (version 2) | ecosystem: Environmental > Aquatic > Marine > Oil seeps ...
TATTTTAGAAAGCTCTTCTTGTGTCACCTGCTCTGCTAGTTTTTCTCTTAAAGTATCTAGTGTTGCTTTCTCATCACTCAGTACTTTCTGTGCAAAAGCATCATCTGGTTCAACAGCTTTTTGTTCTTGTATTTCATGGAGTTTTACTTTAAACTCCGTCTCTTTTCCTGCTAAGTCTTTTGACTGGTACTCTGCAGGGAATGTTACGGTAATTGTTTTTTCTTCATCATACTTCATACCGATAACTTGCTCTTCAAACCCAGGGATAAATGAACCAGAACCAATTTTTAAGTTGAACTGCTCAGCTTTACCACCCTCAAATGCAACACCATCAACAAAACCTTCAAAGTCGATAAGTGTAGTATCACCATCTTTTACCGCTCTTTTTCTTGCAATTTTTGTAAATGGTGCTTGTTGTGTTGCTATTTCTGCAAGTTTAGCTTCAACTTCTTTTGCATCAGCCTTTGGCTTAGTAAACTTAGGTACAACTTCATTATATCCTTTGACATCAAACACAGGTCTAGTAGAAAGCTCTATCTCAACATCTATACTGTCATCTTTTTTGTCATACTTCAAAAATGTCGGTTGTCCTATAAGGTCTGCCGAATCAATTTTAGCTTTCTTGATACCTTCTTGCATCAATTCAGAAAGTGCTTCTTGCTCTGCATCTTGTGCAAGTTTATCACCGTGAAGTTTTTTAACCACGTGCGCAGGTACCTTACCTTGTCTAAAACCATCCACTTTAAGCTCTTTACCTGCTTGGATAGCTAACTTGTCTACATTTGCATTTATCGCCTGAGCGTCTAACGTTCCACTTACGATGACATTTGCGTCATCTACTTTTTTTACTGTAACTTTCACTACAATCCTTTTACTTTAGATATAAATTAGCGTGATTTTATCTAAATTTTGATAAAAAGGGTATTTTATAGTAGTATAAGTATTAGAAACAATAATTTTTATACGCAAAGAGGTCAATCATGAGTTCTCTTGATAACTATTTGACCAATGGACACTCCTTTTCAAAAGAAAATCATTTACATCAATTTCGATTTAGTTTTCTTAATGGTCTTACCCATCTTATTGCATTTTTCACCACTTTGCATTATTTTACTGCTTTACTTGGTTTCATAAAGTTAACACCATCTTTTGAAAAGGCTGTACTTGTCTACATGTTCATCAATTTTATATCGTTATGGCTTCTAAAAAAAAGTAAAGAGTATTATACCCTCGTAAGTAATATCACTATCATTTCTGCCACTATTTTATTCTATATGGCTCTTATACAAATGCTGACTGATGAGTTTAGGATGGTCTGGTTTTTGATTGTCGCCTTTGTTGCTTTTATACTTAAGGGACAAATATATGGCATTATACTTATGTTCATCATACTCTTTTCTGTTTTTATAACATTTATTTATTTTGATTTACAGCTTTCTAATTTAGCTATTTATACCTTCTTTAATTCCTTTTTTGTCTTTTCTGCTTTTTCGTTTTTCTTCTTAGGAAAAATAGAAAAAGATGAAAAAGAATTTACTCGATTACAGCAAAAACTATCTGAAAAAATTTCTACAGAAATAAAATCCCGTAAAGAACAAGAACAACTACTCTTACAACAGTGTCGTCTTGCCTCCATGGGAGAGATGATAGATTCTATCGCTCACCAATGGCGGCAACCTCTTATGAATATCAATGCTATTTTGATGAATATGGAAAGAGGGATAGAAACAAAAAAAGACCCCAAAGCATATTTAACAGATAAAATGGATGAAGTGATTACTCTAACAACCCATATGTCTCAAACTATTGAAGATTTTAGAGCATTACTCAAAGCAGACAAACAAAAAGTGAATTTTTTTATTGCAAAATCTATTGCTCGTTCTCTTGAACTATTTGAAGGGCTTCTTAAAGATATTGACGTACAAGTTACACCTATGAAAAAACTTACTTTTTATGGATACAATAATGAACTCATCCAAGTCATTATTATTGTACTTAGTAATGCGATTGATATACTCAATGCACGCAAAATAAAATCCAAACAGATTATAATAGATATAAAGATCGGGGAACAATTATACATCTCTATAGAAGATAATGCTGGAGGTATAGAAGAAAAATACTTACACAAAATTTTCGATCCCTATTTTACAACCAAGGAAAAAACAGGGGGTACAGGGCTTGGGCTTTATATTGCCAAGATTATTATAGAACAAAATATGCAGGGAACATTCAATGTTCTCAATACACATAAAGGTGCAAAGTTTGAAATATCTTTGCCTAAAGATTAATTTTCACGATTCGTTACACTTTTATGGCATACTAAGTTAAACCTGCACTGAGAAAGGAGTGATCATGCTAAGTATTCTTAAAAATCATTCCATTCTTTATGTAGAAGATGAACCAGAAATACAAAAAAACATCACCGAATACCTAGATAGCTACTTTGGTACGGTACACGTAGCTTCAGATGGTAAAAAAGCACTCGAACTCTATGACACGCATCATCCAGATGCTCTGCTTTTAGACATAAACTTACCTTTTATCTCTGGGCTTGAACTTGCAAAACGAATAAGAAAAAAAGATCAAACAGTAAATATAGTCATGCTCACGGCACATACTGAAAAAGAGAAGCTTCTTGCTGCAACTGAACTCAAACTCACCAAGTACCTCATCAAACCCATAGCGCCTAAACTTTTTAAAGAAACCATGGAACTTCTAGCCAAGGAACTTCGACAAAATCCTGCTCGCTTCATCAACCTCTCTGCAAACTGCGTTTGGAACAAAACAGAAGAAGTATTGCGCATCAATGATGTCGTTGTTCCTCTTTCAGAGAAAGAACATCGCTTGCTCAAGCTTCTCATAGAGAACAAAGGTTCTAAAGTCTCTTGTGAAGACATCATGGTAGCTGTATGGGAAGACTCTTTTGATAAGGACATCTCCCATGATTCTGTTAAAAACCAAATCTCACATCTACGTAAAAAACTACCAAACGCTTGCATAGATGTTGTTTATGGTAAAGGGTATATGCTCAAGTAGCCTTTCTTTCTATGTAAAAACTTCTTTTTCACGATTCGTTACACTTATTTGTCATACTTGAATTAGAAAAATTTAAAGAAAAGGATATACCATGAAATTACCATATGCAGAACCAGACCCCGCTGGATCAGAACGCGCTCGCATTGCTAAAAAAATACGAGATTTAGCTACAGAAATATCGCGCTTACAACCACAAGCCATGACACGCAGTAACAATGAAGAGAGTGATCACTCCGACAAATACCCTGCCAATTTCACTAAAGGTTTACTTCATGATAACTGGGGAGTATTAAAGAATACAGCAGACTATCGTTGTTTGGTTGAGGCAATTAACTCACCCGATCGAACTCTGTTTGAAAAACATGTTGCTTCGGCAAAAACACATAATGTCATATACCAATGCGACACTAAAATCACATGCAATGGTAAGGAAAAAGTAGGATGGCGAAGTTGGGAAAGTCCCCGTGCCGGGCATGTTTATGAACTAGAAGGTCCCGATGCAGGTGCCGTAGGTATGGCTCCTGCCCCACGTGTTGGCTCTAGTGAACTCTCTGCTGAAATGGCAGAGGTTTATGGTTTAGCCATACTGCGCGATGTTCCTTTTACTGAAATTTGTACTGGAGGAGATCGTCAGCTTTGTAATGAAAAAATACGAAGTGAAAAATCTCTTTTATCTGCTGACAAAATTGTTGACTTACTTAATGGTATGTCATTTTATTCTGGTAACGATAGATGCTCATCTACAGAATGTAATACCGCTGATACTAATCTAAATCAATTTGAGAGGAATCGTCGTTATGCACGTACTTTATCAGATGATGCCCTATTAACTCCGCAGATAGCCTTTCGGGGTTCAACCAAAGGTGCACAAGTCGGACCATATATATCACAGTTTATGCTTATAGGAACAACATCAATAGCATGCAAAGATGGTGGTCGGGCTAGCTACCCTGCAAAAGAAGCTACATTTGACTTACAAGATGGATTTGTTAGTTATGGATCATTGATTATAGATCAGCGTACGTTAACACACAAAAACTGTCTTGACTACATGACAGACTGGCAAAGCTGGTTAGATGTACAAAATGGTGCAAACTTAAAAGGTGCAGATGTTTTTGAGAAAGAAAGACGTTTTATTACAACTCCACGCGATTTAGCAACGTATGTACACTATGATGCACTCTATGAATCCTATTTAAATGCTACATTAATATTATTAGGTATGGGTGCCAAGCATTCAAAAGGATTTCCAGAGCCCAGTGCTTCTGGTAACCGTGACGCATTTGCGACCTATGGAGGTCCTCATATATTATCTCTAGTAACAGAAGTTGCAACTCGTTGTTTAAAAGGTGTACGTAGACAAAAATTTAATTACCATCGCCGTGCAAGACCAGAGGTCATGGGGGCTCGCTTTACAGCAGTATGCCTAGGTGCAGGAAAAAACCTTGGCTGTGCAGAAGAAGCCTTTAAAAAGTCATATGATAACATACCTAAACCTCTACTAAATGCAATTAAAAAACATAATGTCATGCAAAATGAAGATTCCATGCGTGATATGCGTCAAATACATTGTGGCAGTTTTTATCCTAAAGATATCAACAAAGATAAATTTGATAAGTGTAATGTACTACTGCCTATGGCATTTCCAGAAGGCTCACCAATGCACCCCGCATATGGTGCAGGTCATGCTACTGTTGCTGGCGGATGTGTCACCATGATGAAAGCATTTTTTGAAATGTTTGAAGATTGTGACAGCAATGTAGAGAGGGAACTACTTACAGCTGATGGCAAACCTATTGTATTTGTACCAAATGAAGATGGTTCGCGACTTGTTAAAGATAAAAAGCATAAAAAAGCGCTTACTATTCAAGGAGAACTAGATAAACTAGCTGCCAATATAGCAATTGGACGTAATATGGCTGGTGTTCATTACTATTCAGACTATTATGACTCATTACGTATGGGAGAGCGCATTGCTGTTGGTATCTTAATGGAACAAGCTCCAACATATGGTGACTATATGGAAACCACTTTTAAAAGTTTTGACGGTGACATGATAACCATTAGTGGTGAAGCAGGAAGTTGTCCTTCACTTACCGTGATAGATAGAGATGGTACCCCAACTAAACCTAAAGACTGGTGGCTACGCCATGTAATTGGTGAGGAGTTCTCTGAAGACTTATAGTTTATATTATTAAAAGTATTTACATTGACCTCTCTATGGGGGTCAATTATTTATTCCATCTAGTATCTTCTCTAATTTTGTTATAATGCCGCAATGAAAACAGGTTTAATACAAACTCACCAAAATATCCACCAATGGTACAAAACCCACGGAAGACAAGAACTTCCATGGCGTACTACTACAGATCCGTATCACATCTACCTCTCAGAAGTGATGCTTCAGCAAACGCAAGTTAAAACGGTACTTGAGCGCTACTACTTTCCCTTTTTAAAAAAGTTTCCAACCCTTAAAGCTTTGGGTGATGCTCCACTGGATGATGTGCTTAAAATGTGGGAAGGTCTTGGGTATTATAATCGTGCAAAGAACTTGCATAAGACGGCTGGATTATTGGTTCAAGGGAAGACACATGGGTCTGCCCCTACGTTACCTTCTGAGATGGAAGAACTTATCAAACTGCCAGGTATTGGTCAAAACACTGCCCATGCGGTCGCAACCTTTGCATACAAAAAGCCTGTGCCCATTATGGAGGCAAATGTAAAACGGATACTCTGTCGTCTACATAAACTTAAAACGCCCACAGACAAAAAACTTTGGGACATTGCTTATACACTGGTAGATAAAGAAAATCCTTTTGATTATAACCAAGCCATGATGGATATAGGAGCGACACTCTGTACACCTAAAAATCCTGACTGTGAAGAGTGTCCTTTAACTGATATATGTCAAGGTAAAAATGACCCTACACTCTACCCTACCAAGAAAAAAAGAGTGGTGCCAACGCGTGAACAAAATATCATGCTCTCTGTCTACAATGACAAGCTCTTCATGACCCAAAGAGATGGGAAGTTTCTACATGGATTATGGGGATTTCCTGCTGTTGATGTACCTTTGTGCGCTTCTGAGTATATCGGAGAAGTAACCCATGTCTATACACACTTTAAACTCATCTGTAAAGTGTATGTCTACCATGCCTTAGACAAAGAACAAAAAGAGTACTTTTCTACATCCCAGATACATAAACTTGCTATCTCTAAAGTTGATGATAAACTACTTAAATTGTATTTAGATACAATGTTATAAACAATCCATTAGGTTAGGTGTATATGATGAACAAAGAAGAAGAATTTGAACAAGCTGTCACAAAAGTACTTGAACTCTTAGGTGAAGATCCTAAACGTGAAGGTTTACTCAAAACACCTAACCGTGTGGCTAAAGCGCTGAAGTTTTTAACAGAAGGGTATGACCAAGACCCTGAAGCCATACTTGGTGAAGCACTTTTTACCACAAGCAACGACGAGATGGTTTTGGTACGTGACATCGAATTTTACTCTATGTGTGAGCATCATATGTTACCCATCATTGGACGTGCACATGTGGCGTATATACCTGATGGTAAAGTCGTAGGGCTCTCTAAGATCCCTCGCATCGTCAACGTCTATGCAAGACGTTTACAGATACAAGAACAGATGACAGAACAGATAGCAGATGCCATCTTAGGCACCATCAAGCCAAAAGGGGTTGCTGTTGTCGTTCACGCTCGTCATATGTGTATGGAGATGAGAGGTGTACAAAAGATCAACTCTACTACGGTAAGTTCTGCACTTCGTGGGCTGTTTAAAAGTGATGAACGTACAAGAAGTGAGTTTTACAACCTTATCAATACCCCCACAGCATCTAACTTTTAACCTAAATACGCAAGGGTTTATCTACTAAACCCCATGCGTATCCTCCTCTTTTTATGTTATTTTAAGAATAACCGCGTATTATGCATAAAACTAATTAGGACAAATTTAGTCTTAATTAAAATGAGACTCGTTTTCAGAAGGAAATTAATGAACGTTTATTTAGATAATAACGCAACCACTATCGTTGACCCACATGTTTATGAAGCCATGGAACCGTATTTTGTACAAAAGTATGGTAACCCTAATTCACTCCATGCATTTGCATCCGATACACACCCTGGTATCAAATCTGCTATGGAAAAGATCTATGCAGGGATCAACTCCCCAAGAGAAGACTCTGTGGTCATTACTTCATGTGCCACAGAGAGTAATAACTGGGTACTAAAATCCATCTATTTTGAGTATATCCTTACAGGTAAAAAGAACCATATCATGATCTCTGAAGTGGAACATCCTTCTGTCATTGCCACAGCAAAGTGGGTAGAGAGTATGGGATGTAAGGTCACTTACCTTCCTATAAACAATGAGGGTATCGTAGATGCGCAAGCAGTAAGAGACAACATCACAGATAAAACAGCTTTAGTCTCTGTCATGTGGGCGAACAATGAAACAGGTGCTATCTTCCCTGTAGAAGAGATAGGTGACATCTGTGAAGAACATGGTGTACTCTTTCATACAGACGCAGTACAGGCCATAGGTAAATTTCCTGTGGATGTACAGTCATTTAATGTGGACTACCTTACTTTCTCAGCACACAAGTTCCACGGACCTAAGGGTGTAGGCGCTCTGTATATCAAAAAAGGTAAAGAGCTTATGCCTTTATTTCATGGTGGTGCGCAAATGGGTGGTTACCGTTCTGGTACACTCAACGTTGCTGGTATCGTAGGTATGGGTAAAGCCATGGAAGCTGCTGTAGAAGCCTTAGACTTTGAGATGACAAACATCAGAGAGATGAGAGATGCTTTCGAAGATGAGCTTCTCAAGAGCAAAGATACTTTTGTTGTCACACCAAGAAATAAAAGAACACCTAACACTATCCTTATCTCGTTTAGAGGGATTGAAGGTGAGTCTATGTTATGGGACTTAAACCGTGCAGGTATAGGTGCTAGTACAGGATCTGCCTGTGCCTCTGAAGATTTGGAAGCAAACTCAGTGATGGAAGCCATCGGTGCAGCAGATGACTTGGCACACACAGCGATACGTTTTTCTCTTAGCCGTTATACGACACAAGAAGAGTTAGACTACACACTTAAAGCCGTACAGGCAGCAGTCATTAGACTTAGAGGCATCTCTAGTTCTTATGCATATGCTCCAGAAGGTCATGAGTCAGGATTAGACGCGCATCATTAAGATTCATTGGTCGATATCATCGACCTTACATATACACGGTAAAAAAGCCGGTAGGTTCGATACGATCGGACAATAGATTTAACAAAGGAAATAACATGGGAATAGATAGTTTAGTAGGCGGTACAATCTGGGATGAGTACAGTGATAAAGTAACCAACCTTATGAATAACCCACAAAATATGGGTGAGATCACAGAAGAAGAAGCAGAAGCAATGCATGCAAAACTCATCGTGGCTGACTTTGGTGCAGAGAGTTGTGGAGATGCCGTACGTCTTTACTGGGCAGTAGACCCACAAACAGACAAAATCCTCTCTTCAAAATTTAAAAGTTTTGGGTGTGGTACGGCTATCGCCTCTTCAGATACAATGGCAGAGTTATGTAAAGACAAAACAGTAGATGAAGCAGTAAAGATCACTAACATCGACGTGGAACTTGCTATGCGTGATGATGCCGATACACCTGCAGTGCCACCACAAAAAATGCACTGTTCTGTGATGGCTTATGATGTTATCAAAAAAGCAGCTGCACAGTACAAAGGTGTAGATATGGAGAGCTTTGAAGAAGAAGTGATCGTATGTGAATGTGCACGTGTGACACTCTCTACGCTTCAAGAAGTCATCCGTCTTAATGACCTGACTTCCATAGAACAGATCACAGACTACACCAAAGCAGGTGGTTTTTGTAAATCATGTATCAAACCGGGTGGACATGAAGAGAAAGATGTCTATCTAGTAGACCTTTTAGATGAGTATGAAAAAGAGAAATTAGCAGGTAAAGCAAGCCTTGGAAATGACACCACTACTGCACCAGCTGGTGATTTTGCTACGATGACTATTGTTCAGCGTATTAAAGCTGTAGAGAAAGTAGTAGATGACAACATCCGTCAAATGTTAGTGATGGATGGTGGAGATATGGAAATCTTAGACATCAAAGAAAACGGTGAAAACATTGACATTTATATCCGTTATTTAGGTGCATGTTCTGGGTGTGCGAGTTCAAGTACGGACACACTGTTTGGGATTGAAAATATCTTCAAAGAGAAACTTAGCCAAAACATTAGAGTTTTACCTATCTAATCCATCTTCCGATCTCATTGTGACCTTAGGGTCACTCTGAAAATATCTTACTTTTTAATTTCCTGATCATAATCACCAACCCTTTTACAAGAGTTACCAACAGATAAATACCTAATGTCAGACTAAATGGATGGTATACTCCTAAAGAGCTATGTGAGAGTGTTTTAAAATGTTCTAGGGGATGATCTATCCATGCACTAAAGTGCATGAATATTGATAAGAAGAAAAAGAGAAAAATGAACGTACCTATTTCTCTTTTAAGTAGTTTCACTACATTATCCCTCTCATCATCAAATACCAATACATCGGCTTGAGCATGTGAAGATCAAATGCCCACCACATCCAACGAGGTCTACTTGGATCTAATACAGGGAATGAAGGTGCCACACCATCATAATTAAATTCTGCCATCATAATTGAACCGTATTCTGTCTTCAATGGACATACAGTATATCCATCAAATTGTGCTTTAAGTTTTTTTCCTTCCATCACCGAAATAAGGTTATCAACTAAAATCGGCCCATGATGTCTTGCTGAACCACCTGTCTTACCCATAGGAGTACCTAAGATATCACCTATACCAAAAACATTCTCAAATCTTCTGTGTTGCAATGTATACTGGTCACACTCCAACCAACCTTTTGCTGTACCTTTTTGCCAGCCCAGTAGTGAATTAGCAACAGCATCTACAGGTTTCATCGGTGGTACAACATGGATATAATCATATGCAAGTGTAACTGATTTTTTGTGTTCAGTCACATCATATTCTTCCAAATCCTCATCATACTCACCTTTTATCTCATAGGTATGTTCAAAAGTTGCTATCTTATTATCTGCATCAATTTTACGTAATACATGATTGTATTTGTTATCTATATTACCGTACATAGGCGAGACTTCTTCTGTTAAAACTTTATTATATTCTGGGACACCAAAAAGAGTTTTTCCATTTTTACAAAAAGAGTATTTTGCATTTTTACTGACGTCTTCACCACCATCTGGTCCATTGCCTCTTAAGTGGTCATCACTTAAATAAAGGATCTTTTGTGGTGCTCCACCACACTTTATAGGTGTATCTGGTTGCGTAAAGATAACATCTATAGGCTTATCAGGTGATGCATTTGTAGCTGCCTCACGTACTTCTTTAAACCATTTCCATGTTTCAGTACCACCTTTTGCTGTACCTTCTGTAAAGTTACTAAGATACACTGAAGAGATACCATTTTTACCCACTAACGCTTCACTCATACCTTCAATGGCTTCATAATCATAAGCAATTCCCGTAGCTACAACTAAGTAATCATACTCTAGGTCACCATTTTTAGCGGTTGTCAGTTTGTTTTGTTCAGGATCAAACGATGTCACTTCATCTTTTATCCAATTCACCCCATCAGGGATGAAGTCTGCATTGTTTTTTTGAATATCACTCTCTTCTAAAAGTCCTGCAGCCATAAAGACTTGACCTGGTTGATAGAGGTGTATCTCATTGGGTGCAATGATCGTGATCTCTGCATTTGGTGCAGCAGAACGAAGTCTCGCTGTTGCCATGATACCACCAGCACCACCACCCACTATAATGATTTTTACATTTTTATCACTGCTTTCAGAGGCTACTGTTTGTACAGGAGACCCCATCATCATGGCTGCACCACCAACACCCATCATCTTCAGTGCATCTCTTCTGTTCATGCCTTCAGTATTTGACATCACCTCATTTGAGAGTGCCTCATACGCTATTTTACTTGATTCAATTTTTTTATACATACATATACCTCCATATACTCGAATAAAGATTATACATATATATTTATAAATTATAATTGATATAATTTAAAATTATTTATTTATTTTGTATTATGTGTGTAGTCTATCTACCATCAACTGTAAAGTCACATTGCCTCTAAAATGATTTTCATTGACTGTATACGTGATGTCTACTTTTTGCCCTACTTCAAAAGTTTCTTTGGTTTTAAATTTGACACCTGCCATGACTATGCCGTCTTGGGCAAAAGAGAAACGTAAATGTTCACCCTCTTTACCCATGGTATCTGCTTGCTGCACAGTAACGTTCTTAGAAATGAACTTTGGAGTGGGGTTGCCCTGTCCGTAGGGTTCAAATGTTTTCATTAAGGTAGTGAGGTCAAAAGAGATCTCTTTAAAGTCTAATTCTCCAACGATATCTGGGTCAAACACTTCTTTCACGTAACCACCCAAGAGAAAGTTTTCTTGAAGTTGCTCTTTAAAGGCTTCTAAGCTCTCTTTTTGCATACTAAGCCCTATAGCTGCCTGATGTCCTCCAAACTTCTCTAAGTGCTCTCTACAGCCACTAACAATGCCAAACAAGTCACAGTCCCCAAAACTTCGACCACTGCCTTTCAGTACACCCTCTTCACTCTGAGAAAGTATGATACAAGGTTTTTCATGTTGACGAGCTACCCTAGCAGCTACGATGCCCACCACACCTTCATGCCAATACTCACCACCTACTACTATCACTTCATCGTTAGGGTTTACTTGTAACATCGCTTTTTCTGTGATGTCTTGTTCTGTTGCTTTTCTAAGTGTATTAAACTCTTTAAGCCTTTCGAGTCTTACCCTTGCATCATAGATATTTGTAGAGGTTAAAAACTCTACAGCAAAAGAAGCATCTTCCATACGCCCTGCACTGTTAAGTAATGGCGCTAAAAAAAAGCCTATATCTTCTGCGTTTAACGCCTCTTTTTGCGCATGTTCCAAAAAGGCTCTTATGGCAGGTTTTGAACTTTTATTTAGTGCCTTTATCCCTGCTTCAACCATCGCTCTGTTTATATGTTGCAGTGGCATCATATCTGCGATGATGGCGATGGCTACAAGTTCCATATAAGACATCATATTGATTTTTATCTCTAGTGCATTTTTAAGTGACGCGATGAGATACCAGGCTATCTGTGCGCCACACACATCAGAATATGGAAACTCACACGCCTCTTGTTTTTGGTCTATAATGGCATAACACTCAGGTACTTCAGGCGCAAGCAAGTGGTGATCCGTGATGATAAGCTCTATGCCCTCTTCTTTACAAAGTTTTGCTGCATATACTGCTGAAATACCATTGTCTACTGTAATAGCAAGATTTGTACCTATGATACGCGGTATGATATTGGCAGACAGGCCATAGCCATCTCTAAAACGATTTGGTATGATCCATTCTATGGGGTACTCTATCTCTTCAAAAAAAAGTTTCATAAGGGTAGTAGAGGTCACACCGTCAACATCATAATCACCAATGATGGTGATCTTCTCTTTATTTTTGATGGCTTGGACTATACGTTCAGTGGCTTTATCCATGTCTTTAAAAGTGGAAGGCTGAGGGAGATCTTTTAAAGAGAGGAAGCCCTCTTTAAAACGATTTTTTAAAAGTGATTCTAACGCTGAAAGCGTTAATTTTTTATACATTTAGTCTTCTGTATTTTTATGTTTGAGTGACGCATCTATAAATGCCTGTATAGCAGGGTTAGAATTTTGTAGTCTTGAAGTAAATTCCGGATGGAATTGTACCCCTAAAAACCAAGGGTGATCTACTACTTCAACCGCTTCGATCAATCCATGAGATTCACCTGTGATGTCCATACCATTGGCTTCAAGTGTTTCTCTATATTTAGGATTTGCTTCATAACGATGTCTATGTCTTTCAAAAATCATTGGGGCATCATATGCAGCTCTAAGGTTTGAACCTTCTTTGGTTTCACATTCATATTCGCCAAGTCTCATCGTTCCACCCATAGGAGAAGTAGTTGTTCTTACTTGTTTAGAACCCGATGCATCAATAAATTCATCGATAAGATATATAAGTGGATTTGAAGTATTTTCATCAAATTCTACAGAGTTTGCATCTTCAAGTTTAAGCACATTTCTTGCAAATTCTACCATAGACAGTTGCATACCAAGACAGATACCTAAGAAAGGTATCTTCTCTTCTCTTGCGTATTGGATCGCTTGGATTTTACCTTCAACACCACGTTCACCAAAACCACCGGCAACCAATATGCCATCACAATCATTGAGGAATTTGCTTGCACCTTCTTCTTCTACTTTTTCAGAATCTACCCATTTGATATTTACACGTGTATCAAGATGCGCACCAGCATGTATGAGTGCTTCTGTGAGTGATTTATAAGATTCTTTTAAATCTAAGTATTTTCCTACAAAAGCAATCTTCATTTCATTACTTGGCATAATGATTTTATGTACCAAATCAGTCCATTCATCCATTTTTGGATCACAATCAGGGAGTTCTAATTGTTTACAAATAGGTGTCAACATGTCTTGACGTAAGAAATTAAGTGGTACTTGATATATAGTTGATGCATCTTCTGCAATAATGACAGAATCTTCTTCTACATCACAAGCATATGCTATTTTACGTTTGATCTCAGTAGAAACAGGTACTTCAGCACGAAGTACCAACATATGTGGCGCAATACCAATACGTCTGAGTTCTTGTACAGAGTGTTGTGTCGGTTTTGTTTTAAGTTCACCTGCAGCTTTGATGTAAGGTAACAGTGTCACATGTATGTTCATGACTCTAGATTTACTAAATTCATGTTTCATTTGACGGATAGTCTCAAGAAATGGCAATCCCTCAATGTCTCCAGTCGTACCACCAAGCTCAACTATCAGTACATCTCTACCTTCACCTGCTCTAATGATACGCTCTTTTATCTCATTTACAATGTGAGGCACAACTTGAATTGTTTTTCCAAGGTATTTACCTTTTCTTTCATTTTCTATAACTGTTTTATAGACAAGTCCAGTGGTAAAGTTATTGTTTTGGGTTAAAGAAGTATCGAGAAATCTTTCATAATGACCTAGATCAAGATCTGTCTCAGCCCCATCTTTGGTGACAAATACTTCTCCATGTTCAAGTGGAGACATGGTACCTGGATCAACATTGATATAAGGGTCAAGTTTAAGTACACCTACACGTTGTCCTGTATGTTTTAATAATGTTCCTACAGATGCAGCAGTAATACCTTTTCCTAAAGAAGAAAGTACACCACCAGTAACAAAAATATATTTTGTTGAATTTTCACTCATATAACGTTTTTCCTTTTTGTATTTATACCAGTCACTAGGCGACAATTGGCATAATAATTGTAATAAAATTATCGTCTTTTACAATAAATGGTAATGTTGGTTCATTAAATTCTATAGAAAATTCATTTTTATTTGTTTGTGAAATAAAATCTAAAAGATATTTAGAATTAAAAGAAAGTTCAAATTTATCATTTAAATTTGTATTGATCTCTATTTCTGTTTTTGCTTCAACATTATCAGCAGAAAGAGATTCAAATATAATAGTATCTGAAAGAAGTATCATTTTTATCTCTTGAGAGATAGTAGTGATCATTTTAATCGCATCGATCATCTCTTTTTTTGGTAATGTGATTTGATGTTTAGTCGAAGTTGGAACAATACGTTGATAATCTGGGAATTTACCATTGATCAGTCTTGTATAGAAAAAATAATTTTCATTTGAAATAATAAGATTTGTTTCATCAAAGAAAATATCTATTTGATCTAAAAAAAGTTTTTGTATTTCTAAAATAGCTTTCTTAGGAACGATGAGTGATAATTCATCTGCATTGCTTCCAGAGATAGAAGCAATAGCCAATCTTCTTGTATCTGTACCTACCAGATCAGTACCATCATTTTTAATATTGATCAAAGCACCGTTAAGTTCAAACTTAGGGTTATTGGTATCAATCGCAGGAGATATTTTTTTTAGGTTTTGTATAAGTGCCAATGAATCTAAAGATATTTGAGGTTTATTTTCAATGCTTGGAAAATCAGGGTAAGCATTTGCATCAAACGTAGGTAATTTAAATTTAGAATTTTTTTGTTTAATAATAAGGGTATTGTCTAAAACTTCTAAAGTTATATCATCATCTTTTAATATACGTACAATGTCAAGGAGTTTTTTACCATTAGCAGTGAAAGCACCTTCTGCTTCTATGGCTATATTGTCCGTGACTATTTTTAAGCCTATTTCAGAATCTGTGGCTTTGATAATACATTTATTATCTTGTGTTTTAAAGAGTATATGTGAAGTAATTTGAGTGGCATCTTTTTTTTCCAAAAAAGGTTGTAAATTAATAAGTATAGATTCTATTATTTGCTTATTTGCTTTTATCTTCATTGATTTTCCTTATTTTTAATAATATTAGTAGATAGTAGTAGTATGTCATGAAACTGTGAAAAACTGCTTTATCCCTCGTATTATCGCTATTTGATGGAATTTTTATTTTGTATTATTATTCACATCTATTCACTTTTAAAATTATATCTTTTTTTTATTCAAGTTTTTAGAGGTCTTTTAACTATTTTATTCATAATTAGATATTGGTATTTTGTATATCTGTATGTATTTTATTTGAAAGTTCCTCTAGTAAGACTTTAAAGTTTTCATCATTGTCTATAATTTCATTTATTTTCTTCATAGCATGAGAGATAGCAGTATGGTCTTTCATACCAAAATAGAGTGCTATTTGTGGCATTGAATTGGGTGTAAGATTTCTTGCCAAATAAATAGCGGTTCTTCTTGCATTGACCACAGCTTGTGTACGTTTCTTTGACTTAATATCTGAAGGTTTTATATTAAGTTCACGTGATACGATCTTGACAATATCATCTATGGTAATGTTCTCTTTTTTCTCTTTGAGTTGATCTTTGATGGCATTTTGTGCAAAATCCAAAGTGATCTCTTGGTTCAACATAGAAGAAAGGGCATTAAGTTTGATGATGGTTCCTTCTATCTCACGTATATTATCACCCATATGTGTAGCGATAAAATTAACGATCTCATGGTTTAGTTTTATACCGTCAAGTTCACATTTTTTTTGAATGATGGCTATTTTGGTTTCAAGTCCTGGAGGCTGAATATCTGCCATGAGACCCCATTCAAAACGACTCTTAAGTCTATCAACCAAACCAGCTATTTTGTTGGGTTGTCTGTCTGAAGTGATGACGATTTGTTTGTTAGCATTATGGAGTTCATTAAAAGTATGAAAGAACTCTTCTTGTGTTTGTTCTTTTCTACTTAAAAACTGTATATCATCTATAAGAAGCAGATCACACTCTCTAAATTTATCTCTAAATCTATCCATGGTTTGTGAGCGTAGATGAGAAGTAAATGAGTTCATAAACTGTTCGAGTGTGGTATAGATGACCGTTTTACCCAACTCTATATGATAATTACCAATGGCTTGAAGTAAGTGTGTCTTACCTAATCCTACACCACCATAAAGAAAAAGAGGATTGTATTGTTTACCGGGTTTTTCTGCTACGGATTTTGCTGTAGTAAAGGCAAACTGGTTAGAGGGACCTACGATAAAGCTGTCAAAAGTGAGGGAAGGATTCAAATATGTACTTTTTGAACTGCTTTTTTCATGGCTTTGTTTGGCAACAGGTGTAGGGGTTTGTTTGGTTTGTTTACCTATGGTGATCTCTATTTCAGGTCTTATTTCATTTTGAAGTTCAAATAAGTGCACAAGTTTATCGGTGTATTTGGTTTTAACCCATTTTGCTATAAGCATATTGGGTGCGTTAAAATAGACTATATTAGATCTAGAACGTCTACTGTCATAGATAAGTTTTTTAATGTACCGTTCATATTCAGTCTCAGAAATTTCTTTTTTAAGTTCAAATAGTACTTTTTGTCCGATATTCATTTTAAAACTCCCTACTTTTCACATTTATTAAATATTTAAAACCTTAATGTGAATAACTTTTAAGATTTTAGCCAAAGTAAGCTAAAATAAGGGCAAATAACCATAGTGAACATTTTTATTCACTATGTGAACAAAGGTGTGAATGAATATTTTAGGAATAGACCCAGGAAGCCGTAATTTAGGGTATTGCATCATACATTTTGACGGAAAAAACTTTTCACTTGTTGAGGCTGGTTTACTTAAAATGAAAGAAAAAGAACTCCAATCTCAGATGGTTGAGCTTGTAGAAGGCATAGACCTTATTTTAAAGACACATCAAGTAGATGAAGTGGCCATTGAAGATATCTTTTTTGCTTTTAATCCAAAGTCTGTTATCAAGCTCGCACAGTTTAGAGGGGCTTTGTGTTTAAAAGTACTACAAGAAGTAGGATTTTTCCATGAGTACACAGCCCTACAAGTTAAAAAAGCAGTCACAGGAAATGGTAAAGCGACGAAAGAACAGGTCGCTTTTATGGTCAAAAGACTCTTTAACATCAAAAAAGAAATAAAACCACTAGATATCACAGATGCCATGGCTATAGCACTTACACACCTTCAACGTGTAAAAATGAGAAAGAAAAAGTAAATCAAAAAGCACAGTGGTCAAAATAAAGGTTTAGTTCGAAAGAGGTTTACCTTGTTTTTTGACGGAGATCATACGTTTTTTAGGTACGCTAAATGTAGATTTTTTATTCCCGGGCACTGATTCTTCTATGATCTGGTCATAAAGATAAATGTCATTTTTAAAGTAAGCTAAACCATCTTCTTCATACACAGTAAAATACAAGATATGTACTGGAATGGATGAAGAGAGTTTAATGGTCGTAGGCTTGTTCGTCTCAAGGATCTCATCAATGTCACTTTGGGAGTAAGAGCCCTTGGCATGATCAAGAAGCACATGCATCAACTCAAAAGGCTTTTCTACCCGCATACATCCAGAACTGTATATTTTATATCTACGTGAGAGTAAAGATTTATTGTCTGTATCATGCAAGTACACGGCATACTTGTTAGGAAACATAAACTTTACGCGGCCTAAGGCATTGTTTTCTCCAGGAAACTGTACAAAACGGTAGGGTACACGTTTTTTGCTTTTCTCATAAGGGTCTAACATCTCTTGAGTGACTTCTATCTCTTTTTTACCAGTAAAGACATGAATATTATTTTCTTCCAGATAAAGTGGATTTTCTCTTAGTACAGGGATCAAATCTCGTTTGATGAGATTGTCAGGTATGGTCCATGTTGGGTTAAGCACCATGTAACGTATGGCATTATGAAACAAAGGGGTTGGTCTGTCTATACGCCCTACTACTAGGCCCATTTTCATATGTTTCACACCATCTTTGTAGTAGCGTAAGTTAAAGTCAGGAATGTTCACTTCTACATATTCATCTTCAAATCGTTTAGGATAGAGTTTTGTTTTATCAAGATTGGTGATGATGGCTTGTATATTATTTTTAACGGGCTGATTCATATAGTATGTCATGGTCTTGTCAACCGTACCAGTGACTTTAAGCAGATAACGCTTTTGATAAGTGATCACTGCTTGTCTCAACGTCTCATCAAAACGATTGTCAATAGGTGCCGTTTTTGGGTAGTCTCCAGAGATTTGAAGGCGTTTTTTGACCTCTTCCACACTATCTGATCTGTTCCCTACCTGTAAAGGTTTTGCATAATATTTTAATTTAGGAAATTTATTCATCACGCGGTAAGATTTTAGTAGTTTAACCAGTTTTCTATATCGTTTTTCCATAGGAATGAGCGCATTAAGGTATGGGTAAATATTTCCATTGATGGCAGCATCATTTAGCTGTTTTGTGTTGGGAAAAGATTTGTAGGACATTTCCCAACGGGCTTTGATGTCATCCGTTTGTTTTAAGGCTGAAAGCTTTTTTTGTACCAATCCCCAGTCTACATCACCTTGAACGATAAAACGAACCAAACGTACAAAAGAGTTAGAAAGCATCAAGTCAAGCCTTGCATATACCGCGGCTTTTTTATGTTGGCTTATGTCTCCATTGTCCAGCTGAAAAAAGAGACGTGTGATGGACTTTTGGTCAAAAGATTTATTTTTATAGTTAAAAAGTGGGTCTTTGAGTGCTTGAATGAGTTGAGACATTTTTGTTTCATTTTCCTGCCCCACCCAGATAGGTCTGTTACGGGTTTGTGCATACATACCTTTGACTATGTTTTTGTTCTGTCCCTTAAGATGCGTTTGTAAAGCACTTTGTATGCGAGCAGAGATATTATCTATAGTAAGTGCTTGAGCCTGAAGACTCACCTGCAACACCAACAGTAAAAGTAATGTTTTTAAATAATGCACATTTTCCCCAAAAATATTTTATTTGTATTATAGCTAAGTTATTTACCTGTACGTTACCTGAGCATTTCAGAACATGCATATTGGAGTAAGCATTTAAGCATTTTTATGTTCTTTATCTATCAATTTTAAGTACTTGACAGGGGTAACATCTTTCATCGCTTGGGCAAGCCACTGTATCTGGAACCATGCAGCACCAGAGTCTCTTAAATCAAAGTAATTTTTCAAAGATCTAATGTTGAAGGTAACAACCATGTCCACTTTCCAGTTGTCTGAGACGATGTGTTTAAAACCATCACCAACATTACGTTTTTTCTTACCAGATTCTAAAGCTTCGTAGAGTGCTTGTGCATTGCCTTTGTTCTCTTCTAAAAAAGGAAGGGATGATTTTGCTACGGCATTTTTATAATATTCGGTATCTCTTGCTTTTTGAAACATAAACTTGTCATAGATGGCACGTACTTCTATGGCTAGGTATGCTTCATCACTGATGACAAAAAGATTGAGTGGAAGTACGGTTTTTAAAAAAAATGCAAAGCCATCTTCTGCTTCAAGAGAAGCAGTAAAAGCATTGATCACTGAGGACATCGTGTAACGTGTTGATCGTACAGAGATGGCTTGTAGTCTATGGCGTGCGTGTTCTTGCAGTACACCGCGGCTTGTGCCTTGTACTAAAAAGCTCAGCGTTGCATGTTCTATGATGGAGTGGTGATGGTGTACCCACGCGAGGTTAGAGAGTAAGTCTGAGTCGTCTATGTTGTTGACAGCGTCTGTGTCCAAATGTTCCATCGCATTTTTCACACACGCATTTTCAGAGTTTTCAAATGAGTCATAACAGGTACGTGCGGCTATCTCAGCCACACCAAGGCCAGAGTGCTGTAGTAGTGTCACTTTTGGTTTTTCATATTCTATGTGGTACATTTCTATTTTTTCCATCATTTCACCCTACTCATACTGTTTTATTTTGATACAATTATATCAATATAAATTAAAGGTACCTAATGCAAGCCCATGAACGTTTTTTTTCTTTCGAAGAAGATTTTAGAGAGCCGTATGCCAGAGACCGTGATAGAGTACTTCACTGTTCCTCTTTTAGACGTTTGGAGTACAAAACACAAGTTTTTCTCAACCACGAAGGAGACTACTTTCGTACCCGTCTCACCCACTCACTGGAAGTCTCTCAAATAGCACGTACACTCTCGCGTATGCTGGAACTGAACGAAACGCTTGCAGAAGTGATAGCGCTTTCTCATGATTTAGGACATACCCCTTTTGGACATGTGGGAGGTGATGAGTTAGACAGGTTGCTCATAGAAGATGGTAGACCTTTAGGGTTTGAACATAATTTTCAGTCCTTTCGGGTACTCACTAAATTAGAAAAACGTTATAAAGATTTTGATGGACTAAACCTCACTTTTGCTACCTTAGAAGGTGTACTCAAACACTCTTTCCCCTACAAAAAGCCTTTTTTAGAAAACCTAGACACACGTTTTAATCTAGACAAACACCCAAGTCTAGAAGCGATGGTAGTAGATCATGCAGATGAGATAGCCTACACCTCACATGACATAGATGATGGTATCAAGTACGGACTCATACATTTTGAGGATTTATTGGATGACCCTCTTTGTCTACGTGTAGATGAGATGGTACAAAAAGAGGGGATTAAAAGAGACGAGAAACTCTACCGCCACCGTTTTGTAGCAGGACTCATCAAACTTTTGGTGGAAGACTTCATAGAAAACTCTAAAGAGGGAGCAAAGACACACCGCCAAAGTGAACCTATCTGTGTGACCTTAGACTCTAAAGAGAAGTTACCGCTAGGTTTTTCAAAAGAGACAGCTACACAGCTTAAAAGACTTAAAAAACTCCTTTTAAAAAAACTCTACAAACACGAAAAAATAGCCCGCAAAATGTACGCAGGAAAACAATGTATCAAAGGACTCTATAAAGCCTTTACAGAAGACAAAGACTTACTTCCCCCACACCAAAAAGAACTTTTTGACGTAAGAAAAGAAGAACGTGTCATAGCAGACTACATAGCTGCGATGACTGACCGCTATGCGATGAAAACATATCATGAGATTTATGGGTTGTCATTGTAGTATCATTAGGGGTGGATTAATCCACCAAAGAGCAATAAATAACGCAATAAAACATATAAAAATCTATACTATAGTAAGTTTTGGGTATAATCCGCGAAAATTACAGGGTTTCACATCCCATTTTAGGACACTTTTATGCAAAAAATTAAAAACATTGCGGTTATCGCTCACGTTGACCACGGTAAAACAACACTTGTAGATGAACTTCTTCAGCAGTCTGGTACGTTTGAAGCGCACCAAGAAGTAGAAGAGAGAGCTATGGATAGCGATGCTATCGAAAAAGAAAGAGGGATTACGATCCTTTCTAAAAACACTGCTATTACGTATGGTGATCACAAGATTAACATTATCGATACTCCAGGTCACGCCGACTTTGGTGGAGAAGTGGAACGTGTACTTAAGATGGTAGATGGTGTACTTCTTCTAGTAGATGCACAAGAAGGTGTGATGCCTCAAACTAAATTCGTTTTGAAAAAAGCGATTGGTTTTGGTCTTATCCCTGTTGTTGTTATCAATAAGATCGATAAAGATGGTTCAGATCCGGATAGAGTGATGGACGAAGTATTTGACCTTCTTGTTGCACTTGATGCAAACGAAGAGCAGTTAGAATTCCCAGTACTTTATGCAGCAGCTAGAGATGGTTATGCAAAATGGGAAATGGAAGATGAAAACAAAGACATGACACCATTGTTTGAAGCAATCATCGACAAAGTACCTTACCCAGTAGGTTCACCAGATGCAGACACACAAGCACAAGTATTTACACTTGACTCTGACAACTTTGTTGGGCGTATCGGTATTACGCGTATCTTTAATGGTAAAGTAAAAAAAGGTGATGAATACCTTCTTGTAAAAGCAGATGGAAGCAAATCTAAATCTCGTATCTCTAAACTCATTGGGTTTAAAGGTCTAGAAAGAATTGAAATCCAAGAAGCAGAAGCAGGAGACATCGTAGCTATCGCAGGATTTAATGACATTGATGTGGGTGACTCAGTATGTGACCCTCAAAATCCTGTAGCACTTGACCCTATGCACGTTGAAGAGCCTACGCTTTCGGTCATCATGTCTGTAAACAACGGCCCTCTTGCAGGACAAGAAGGTAAACATGTTACTTCAAACAAAATCCAAGAGCGTCTTGAAAAAGAGATGGAAACAAACATCGCTATGCGTATGGAGCCTATGGGAGATGCCTCTTTCAAAGTTTCAGGTCGTGGTGAACTCCAGATAGGTATCTTGGCAGAAAATATGAGACGTGAAGGTTTTGAGTTTATGCTTGCACGTCCAGAAGTTGTAACGAAGATAGAGAACGATGTGAAGATGGAGCCATTTGAGCACCTAGTAGTAGATGTTCCGGAAGAGTTCCAAGGTGTTGCCATAGAAAAACTAGGTAAAAGAAAAGCAAACATGACTCAACTTACACCTATGCCTGATGGGACTATCAGACTTGAGTTTGAGATTCCTGCACGTGGACTTATCGGGTTTAGAAATGAATTCTTAACTGACACTAAGGGTGAAGGTATCATGAATCACTCTTACTTAGAGTACAGAGCATACACAGGGACGGTTGTTTCTAGAACACCTGGTGCATTGGTTTCTATGGATGATGGCGAAGCAGTAGCCTTCTCTATCTTCAACCTTCAAGCACGTGGTATCATGTTCATTTCTGCACAAGAAAAAGTATACTCAGGTATGGTTATCGGTGAGTCTGCAAGACCAGGTGATTTAGATGTGAACCCGCTTAAAGGTAAGGCACTTACTAACATGAGAACATCAGGTACTGATGATGCTGTTAAGTTAGTCACACCTAGAAAAATTACACTAGAGTCAGCAATGGAATGGATAGAAGAAGATGAGCTTATCGAGATTACACCTCTTTCTGTAAGAATTCGTAAGAAGTCACTTGATGCGAATGAAAGAAAAAGACAAGCCAGAGACAAAAAGAACTCAAAGTAATTTTTCCGTAGGTCGGGGTGTCCTCTCCCCGACAAATATTCAAACGATTGCGAATATTATTTTATGCAGATTAACGTCGGGGAGAGGACACCCCGACCTACAACAATCCTCAAATCTACAGTAAATTAAAAAACTATTCTTCTTTACACTCAAGAGGTATGTACCTTACAATAATAAATTCTATAATAATTAATGGAAGAAAAAATGTAAGAATATTTACTGCTATGTAAAATAAATTATTACCGGATAAATTAATATAGTAATACACATATTTGATATAGAGAAGCATTAATATAATCATAAATATTGCATAAAAGATCTCACTTACGCGAGATATTAGTTTATATTTTGATGAAATTCTCCAAAAACAATTTGTATCTTTATGTTTGAAGTATTCATTAGTTAGATGAAAATTTAGCCAGATTTTAAATAGTGATACTCTTTTTTCTTGATTAGAGCAGTTAATGGTTCTTTTAAAAATGTTATTCATTATTTTTCCCTACTCTTATCCCACTCACCCAAGCAAAATGGAAATTAAATCCTCCTCTGTCTCCATCGACATCGAGTATCTCTCCTACAAAGAAAAGATTTGGTACTATTTTTGACTCCATGGTCTTTGGGTTTACTTCTGTGGTGTTTATGCCACCTGTAGCTACCTCTGCTCCTTTGAAGCCTTTGGTGTCATTGACGCTTAGCTTTAGGTTTTTGATGGTGTGTACTATCTTATTGACTTCTTTTCTGTTTAACTCTTTTTCTACTTTGACTTTGCATTTTGACTGTTCCATGATGATAGGTATCAGTTTTTTGTTGATGACACCTTGTAACCATAGGTTTAGGGGCTTTTCACTTCCCTCTTTGATACGTTTTTGTAGTAAGTTTGTGAGTTTTTCTTTACTGAGTACAGGCATGAGGTCTAGACTTAGTTCACAGTAGTCGAAGTTTGCTAGTCTGGTACTGACTTCACGGCTTAGGTCTAGTATGGCTAGACCACTTATGCCGTAGTTTGTGAAGAGAAGGTCACCTTTTTTTTCGGTGATGTACTCACCGTTTGCATAGAGTTTTGCAAGTCCTGCTACTTTGACGCCTGCACATGCTTTGACCCAGGACTCTTCAGAACAGAGTTGTACCAGTGAAGGGTATCTTGGTATGAGCGTGTGTCCCATCTTGGTGGCAAAGGCATAGCCCGAGTTAGATCCTCCTAACTGTGGTGCAGCAGGTGAGCCTGAAGCGATGACGAGTTGTTCACAGGTTTTACTACCTTGTGAAGTCTCAAGCGTAAATGTATGGGTATCTTTAGCTATGGCTGTGACTTCACAGTCACAGATTATCTGCACCCCTACTCTTTTTGCTTCATATTCTAAAAGTTCTACTACTGAAGATGCTTGCAAAGACATAGGAAACATCTTCCCCTCTTTACCCTCCACAAGTTCCAAGCCTAGTGATGTGAAAAACTTTTCCACTATTTCAAAGTCATAGCCCTCTAAAACTTCTTTTATAAAAGGAGGATTTTGTGAATGAAAACGGTTTAGGTTGATGTACTTGTTGTCTATGTTACATTTTCCATTACCAGAGACCAGTATTTTTTTACCTATCTTGTTGTTTTGTTCAAGTAGCACTACCTTCTGCCCTGCCCTTGCACTAACGATGGCGGCACAAAGTCCAGCCGCCCCTGCCCCGATGATTATCATAGTTTCATTATTCATACGACATTATACTCCAAAAACTACAGAAAGTGAGTGACGCTTGATAGAGATATACGGGTTATAAAAAATTTACTATGAGTAGGCTTTGTTTTTGTAAGGTAAAATTTAAAATGAAGATTGATAATGCGGAGTATAGAGTACCAAGTCTTTTGAGAAATCTCAAAGTGACTTAATGTTTGGACATTCTTTTTCCCAATATAATTATGAAATCTTTTTCCCTAATATATACAAAATGCGAGGTATGATACCTTGAATAGGTTTTCTTGTCATTATCAAATGATAATAATGTCGCATAAATACTAAATTATTCTAAAATACATACAGATAATATGGATTTTACTAACAAAAAAGTAAAAAAGAACTCAAAAAAACTTCTCATAGTAGAAGATTGTTTAGAAATCTTTTACCATACCTAAACCCCTTTTCTTGTATCATCTGCACATTAATTTGTACAATATAAAAACCAATAAATCGCAGATTACACAAAAAAGGAGCCTCCATGAGCGCATTAGTAGAATTTTCTATGTTCCCCACAGAACAAACCCAAAGTAAAAGTATTTTCGTAGCACGCGTCTTAGACATCGTAGACAAAAGTGGCTTAGCCTATCAACTCACCCCTATGGGAACTATCATCGAAGGTGAGACTGTAGCAGAAGTTTTGGCAGTTATTAACAAAGCGTACGAGGAACTTCAAAAAGATTGTGGTCGTGTCTATAGCTCTATCAAGATAGATTGGCGTGATGGTCCAGTAGGTAGACTTGGTAATAAAGTGAATGCAGTAGAAGAAAAGCTTGGACGTAAGCTCAACAGCTAATTTTAGCTATAATACGCGTAATTTTTTACAAGGATTTTAGATGTGTGCTGAAAAGATACAACGTCTCATACAAGCAAGTATATTGGGTATAGTGATGGGCTTAGCTGGTTCAGGTATGTATGCAGCTGCATTTATATTGCAGTTTGGAATGATGGTCATGCTTATTATTGCAGGTACTACAGGGTGGTGCCCAGGCATCATCATACTTAAGAAAATCTTCCCCTCTTGTGAAGAGATGAATAACAACAAGGATAATTAATGTCAGATATTTCATATAAAGATGCTGGTGTAGACATCGATGCTGGTAATCAGTTTGTAGAGGCGATCAAAGCTGATGTAAAATCAACGTTTGATAAAAATGTTATAGGTGGTATCGGTTCATTTGCAGGTGCATATGCACTCCCAACAGGGTATAAAGAGCCTGTTATTTTGTCTGCAACGGATGGTGTAGGGACAAAACTTCGTATCGCTATAGAGAGTGGTAAACTGGATACGGTAGGTATCGATCTTGTGGCAATGTGTGTAAATGACCTCATTTGTAACAACGGTACACCGATGTTTTTCCTTGACTACTATGCTACAGGAAAGCTTTTACCGGAGAATGCAAAAGATGTTGTAGCAGGCATCGCAGAGGGTTGTCGTAGAAGTGAATGTGCCCTAGTCGGTGGTGAAACTGCTGAAATGCCAGGGATGTACTCAGATGATGACTTCGACCTTGCAGGATTTGCAGTAGGTATAGCAGAACGTGCAGACATGGATATGGTAGCAAATGTAAGAGAAGGACAAATTCTCATCGCTATGCCAAGTTCTGGTGTGCATTCAAATGGGTACTCACTGGTAAGAAAACTCTTCTTTGATAAACTGGGCATGAGCTTAGAGACAGAGTTTGAAGGTAAGCCATTGGTAGATACTTTACTAGAGCCAACACGTATCTATGTAAAAGAGTATAAAGCCAACAAAGAGCACGTAAAAGCCTTAGCCCACATTACGGGTGGGGGAATCATAGAAAACCTTCCTAGAGTGCTTCCAGAGGGCATGAGAGCCATTGTAAACAAAGATAGTATTAGAATACTTCCAATCTTTGAGTTTATGGGACAGTATGTAGCTGAAGAAGAGATGTTCAGAGCCTTTAACATGGGTGTAGGGATGGTATGGGTTGTTGAACCTGAAGATGTAGATGCAGTACTTGCCAATACGGATGGTTATGTTATTGGTGCACTAGCAAAAGGTGAACGCGGCGTAGACATGGTTTAGCTTATTTTACTATATCTTTGATCGAACGGCTTCGTTGCGTTCGGTCACATACAATATGTATGCTCTCTCTCCACTCACACCGTTAGACCAAATCCATAGTAAACTAAACTAACCAAAAACTTTATTATATATTTACTCTTTTATTTTTTTTCTGGTTCACAAACGCCACTATCGATACACTCTCTATCTAGTTCCCCACTTTTCCATTTGGCAAGATATTCTTTTAAATTACTACTCACTTCCCCTTGTAATATATAAAGTCCTATGAGGTTAGGTAGTGCCATAGACAAGATGAGTAGGTCTGAGAAGTCCAGTAATGCAGAGGCGCTTGTGACTGAAGCGATAACCGTAAATGAAACAAACATTAACTTATAGGCCAGTGTATATTTTTCTCCAAACAGATACGTCCAAGAACGTTCACCATAATAAGACCAAGAGATCATTGTAGAGAAAGCAAAAAGTACGATGGAGAAAGAAAGAATGATAGGAAACCAAGAGATAACCGTACCAAAGGCAGCTGAAGTCAGTGCCGCACCCTGCTTTGAGGCTACTAGATTTGCAAACTCTCCATCTGCTGCATAGACACCAGTGGTGACGATGACCAATGCGGTCATGGAACAGATGACGATAGTATCGATAAATGGTTCATAAAGTGCCACCATCCCTTGACGTACAGGGTATTTAACTGCAGCAGTAGAGTGGACTATAGCTGCTGATCCTATCCCTGCTTCTGAGGAAAAGGCTGCACGTTTAAAGCCTTGTACAAGAACACCGATAAGCCCACCAGCCGCCGCTGTAGGAGCAAAGGCTTCATGAAAGATGAGAGAGATGGCATCAGGTACAGCAGAGGCATTCACTGCGAGTATCCAGAGTGCGGCTACTAAATAGATGAAAACCATCAATGGAACGATCTTCTCCGCAGTTTTGGCGATACGCTTAATCCCTCCAATGATGACAAAGCCTACAATACTTGCGATGAGTAACCCAAAGACTATGGGGTATTCTTTAAAGAAAGGGATATTCTCAGATACCACACCCAAGGCTTGAGAAGTTTGGAAGGCATTACCTGCCCCTAAACTACCCCCTATGGCAAGTACTGCAAATATAATGGCAAGTACCCTGCCTAGTTTTGCATGGCCTTTTGCGGCAAGTCCTTTTGAAAGATACTGCATCGCTCCACCCATGATACGTCCATCTGGTCGAGTCTCTCGGTAAAGTTGCGCAAGGGTGACTTCTGTAAATTTAAGGGTCATACCAAAGAAGCCTGCGAGTATCATCCAGAATGTAGCCCCCGGCCCTCCAATGGCGATGGCTATGGCAACACCTGCAATGTTTCCCAGACCAACCGTTGCCGATAAGGCTGTGGTTAAAGACTGGAATGGGGTGATCTCTCCTACATCATCAGCAGTTTTGTATTTCCCCATGATGATTTTAAAGGCATGTGAAAACATACGTACATTGATAAAACCAAAACGAAAGGTAAGAAACACTCCTCCCACAATGAGCCAAGCAACAATAAATGGCATACTGGTGCCTTCCATACTGCCAAAGAAGATGTCAAAAAAGAAGACAGAACCCAAAATACCATTGATTTGTTCGAAGATACTATTCATATGTTTATCCTTGCTATAAGTATGAATGATTATACTCATTAACCCCTAAAGTACCTCTAATTTAGGGAATAAAAGATTTTTTTTCACTTTTTTTCTCATATCTATTGACAAATAGAAACCTTTTAACTATAATTGCGTTCCTTTTTAACATAGGTTTTAAAGTAACGGAGTGTAGCGCAGTCTGGTAGCGCACCTGGTTTGGGACCAGGGGGTCGAAGGTTCGAGTCCTTTCACTCCGACCATTTAGATATTTAACATTATAATAATAAGTAAACTTATACACTTAATTGTGGTGGGCGTAGTTCAGTTGGTAGAGCGCCAGTTTGTGGTACTGGTTGTCGCGGGTTCGAGTCCCGTCGCCCACCCCATTGATAATTAATAGGGTAACCACCCAACGGAAATGATGAAGCGCTTGTGGCTCAATTGGATAGAGCATCAGACTTCGGATCTGAGGGTTAGAGGTTCGAGTCCTCTCAGGCGTACCATTAATAGATTAGTTTTGTTATTTATTATTATATTTTGTGCACTCATAGCTCAGCTGGATAGAGCATCGCCCTTCTAAGGCGAGGGTCTTAGGTTCGAATCCTAATGGGTGTACCACTTATTTTTCATTGTTTTGTAAAACAATCACATGCGGATGTGGTGAAATTGGTATACACGCCAGACTTAGGATCTGGTGCTTTACGGCGTGGAGGTTCGAGTCCTCTCATCCGCACCATCTACTTTTATAACTAAACCTCATACACAACATAATTTTTAAAAAATATAGTATAATCTTTGCATAATATATATCTTTAGGATTTTTACATGGACAAAAGTTTACTCATATTTATCGCCGTAGGTGTCGGATTTCTTTATTTTGTAACCAATTTTATTGGGGATATCCAAGAAGAAGATGATAAATACCAAAACACAGGTTACAAAGAAGAGCGTAAATATGATAAGTATAAAAGTGTGGATAGTATTGGGCAAGAGATATTGGTTTTTACCAATGCAGATGTCAGTACACAAATAGCTGCATGGCAAGCCTCAGAACTTAAAAAAGAGTTTCTTGATCTTTTCCCAAATTATGATGAGATGAAAAAGTTTGTTAAAGATAGAACTAGGGGAGATGCTTTACAAGCCAAGCTTTTAAAGACTATTGATAGTGTTGAGAGTAAGTTTTTTTCTGGAACACTTAATGCAGAACAAGCCAAGCAAGCACTTGACTTGTTAAAATAAATTGTAAAAACCCTTGTTTTATCGACAAGGATCTGACATAACATTTCTATCTTGATAGAGATATACTTCTACACGTCTATTGAGCGCTCTATTTGCCGCTGAATTATTAGATGCAATGGCTTTATCATATGAACATCCTTTTGTATATGGACGGCTATTAACAGCCAATATATTTCCTACAGTACTTGCTCTCTTTTTAGAAAGACCTTGATTGTAAGCATAACTACCTACATTGTCAGTGAACCCTGCTACACCTACAACAGTTTGAGGGTAGTTACGCAATAAACTGGCAACTGTGTTTACTTTTCCTCTTGCTCTTGATTGAAGCTTTGATGAACCCGTTGCAAACATCATACGGTCTCTGAACATAAGTTTGACATAATTATTTGTTTTTGAAACGATGATGTCTCTATTTGGATCAAGTGCAGCGAGAGGATCGTTGTTCACCCCTGTACCTAATGCACGTGCGATTTCATTGGCTTGTTTATCCATAAGATAACCTGCTCCACCACCTAGTGCAGCTCCAGCAAGTGCACCTATAGCAGCACGTTTACCTTTATTGTGACCTTTTGTATTGTATCCTATCAATGCTCCGGCTAAAGCACCTGCAGCAGCACCGGTTTTAGTACGATCGTAGCTTCCATCTTGAACAAGACCTGGTTGGTTGTAACATCCACTGAGCATAAATGTTACCACGGTAGCAGCTAACATTGGTTTAAATAATTTCATTTTCCATCCTTTTTATTTGATTGGTTGGTGGCTATTGCCATCCACCTGTTTGTTGTGGTTGTTCTCCCCCTGCAGAATTACCAATGGCACCACCAGCTAGAGCACCTAAAACAGCACCTGCAGCGATGTTTGTACCACTACCATCACCAACGTTTCCACCGATTACAGCACCTGTGACAGCACCTACTGCGGCACCAGTTTGTGTAGAAGGGTTAGAGAGTGTACTTTGATTCACACAGCCACTGAGAAGAGCGATACTTGCACTAGAAGCAAGTAACAGTTTTATGACGTTTGTTTTCATACTTTTTCCTTTAGATTAGAATTTATCTATAGATTATAACATGAAATTGTGTGAAATTGTGATTTATTTTTTAATTATTTTATCGTGCCATGACCAAAGTGTTTTTTCAAAACCTATTTGCTTAGTATGATAATAGTTTTTGGGTTTAGATACATAGGATTGCTCCACCCAACCTCCAAAGTCATGTGGATAGAGGTAGTTTTTTGCATGTGTTTTAAGGTGAGAAGGTATAGGCTCTATGCAACCATCTTTAATCGCTTGAAGGGCATTATTGATAGCGAGATAAGCACTATTTGATTTAGGAGAAGAGGCAAGATAGATGACGAGTTGACTAAGGCTTATGCGTGCTTCAGGGTAACCTATATGTTTCACAATGTTTAGGGTTGAGGAAGCAAGGTTAAGGGCAGGGGGGTTTGCATTGCCTATGTCTTCAGAAGCAAGGATGGCAAGTCGTCTGGCGATGAACTCCGCTGGTTCTCCACCATCTATGAGTCTTGCCAGATAGTAGATGGCAGCATCTATATCTGAGCCTCGTATGCTTTTTATCATCGCTGAAGTAAGATCATAGTGGCTTTCACTCTCTGAACTACCTGCTTGCATAGCATGTGGGCGTATTTGTTTGAGTGTGGGCAGGGTGATAGGTTGGGCAACGTGTTTAGCACTTTCAAGCAAGTTGAGCATGGCTCTTACATCCCCACCAGAAGAAAAAGAAAGGTATGCTTTGGCATCGTCTTCAATACTGATGTTTTCCAGTGCAAGTATCTTGCTTAAGTAGTTTTCCATCTCTTCTTGTGACACGGCTTTGAGTTCAAAAAGGTGAGAACGTGAACGCATCGCAGCAGTAAGAGAGAAGTAGGGGTTTTCAGTAGAAGCCCCTATGATGAGTGCTACGTTGTTCTCCATAAAAGGAAGCAGCACTTCTTGTTGGTTTTTGCTCAGTCTATGTACTTCATCGATGAAGATGAGAGGTTTTTGTAAAGTATTAGCGTGTTCTTTAAAGATCTTACGCAGATCGTCTATCTTGAGTGTGGTGGCATTCATCTCATAAAAAGGTTTGTCCAGTGTTGTAGCGATGACACGAGAAAGGGTGGTCTTCCCACAGCCTGGAGGACCTGAGAAAAAAGAGTGGGGTAGGGCATCAGCCTCTATGAGTTTTCGTAAGGGAGCCTCAGTATCTAAAAGATGTGACTGACCCAATATATCATCAAGAGCTTTAGGACGATATTTGAGTGCAAAATTTACCATCTTTAGTCTTTTTTTGGATACTTTTTTTGATCAGCTTGTTTTTTGTTTTTTTGGTACTCTTTTTCACGTGCATTGTCCGCATCTTGTTTTTGGGCATTGAGTCTGTTTTTCTCATCAGCGATGGCATTGGCTCTTTTTCGTTTCATAAACTTATGTACATCATCATACTCTCGTCGGGTAAAGTAGCGTGTTTTGTTCTCAGGGAGGTTATTGAGTTCTATCCCACCAAACGAGATACGTTTTAGGTCAAGTACTTTCGCATCAAAGTGCGCAAAGAAACGCCTAAGCTCTCTGTTTTTCCCCTCTTTGATGGTCACACGAAGTTTTGAAAAGTTTTTACCTTCACTTCGTACTTCAAAGTGTGCAAACGGCGCAAATTCCATGCTATAGATCTTAGATTTTTCATGGGCACCTGCACGGGCATCATCAAGTACAAGACCCTCTTTCATCGCGTCCATCATCTCTATAGTCACCGCTTTGTCTATCTTGAGGTTGTAGGTACGGTCAAGTCCACTCTCCATAAGTGCCGTTGCCACTTCCACATCGTCTGTGAGAAGCAAAAGTCCTTCTGAGGCATAGTCTAGTCTACCTACGGGTGTAAAGTGTCTGTATTTACCTGGGAGCTTATGGTAGATAGTGGCACGCCCTCTGTCATCTTTTTTAGTGACAAGTACACCTTTTGGTTTATTGTAGACGATGATAGTCAGTTCTGTACTTTGTTTGATGGCTTTACCCTTCACAAAGATACGGTCATCCTCTTCGACTTCATAGCCAAACTCTTTAATGGGTCGCTTATCTAAAGTGACTTCTCCAGCCTCTATGAGTGCATCTGCTTCACGACGAGAGTATTTACTGTTGTGTGATATATATTTATTTAGTCTCATTTACTTTTGATCCCTGCATTAATTAAATCATGTATATGTAAAACACCGATGATTTCTCTCTTTTCATTGGTAATAGGAAGTAATTGTATCCTATCGTTTTCTATGATTTCAAGTGCTTCACTGGCGAGTAGCTGTGTATTGTCATAGATTTTTGGGTGTGTACTTGCATAGTCTATGGCCAGATGATCTAAAGAGAAGTCTTCCTCCATCAAGGCACGACGCAAGTCCCCATCACTTAAGATGGCTATGAACTTTTTATTTTCATCAACAAGGAGTACGGTACCAAGTTTTCCCTCGCTCATTGTGACTACAGCTTCTTTAAGTGTAGTCTTGGTGTCGATAATAGGTAGATCACGGGTACGCATCAAGTCATTGATCTTTACAAATAGCTTTTTACCTAAAGCACCACCAGGATGAAAAGAAGCAAAGTCCTGTTCTTTAAATCCTTTCTTCTCCATCAAAGTTACTGCTAGAGCATCACCCAGAGCCATGGTAAGGGTGGTAGAAGTTGTAGGTGCTATGCCAAGAGGACAAGCCTCTTTTTCTACACTAATGTCGAGAAATACATCCGCGTATTGACCTAAAGAGGAGAGAGGGTTACTTGTTAGTCCTATGAGAGGGATGTTAAAACGTTTGATGTGTGGAAGGATCTTGGTCAACTCTTCACTTTCTCCACTTGAACTGATGGCAAGTAGGGTGTCCCCCTCACTTATCATGCCTAAATCACCATGCAGCGCTTCTGTAGGATGCAAAAAGAAAGAAGAAGTACCCGTACTAGCAAAGGTTGCAGCCATCTTAGCCCCTACCAGACCAGATTTTCCTACACCTGTGATGATGAGTTTACCTTTGGTGTTCAGTATGGTGTCGATGGCATTGATAAAGGTCTCATCTAAACGAGCTGCTGCTTTTAGTAGGGCATCTGCTTCTATATTAAATGTTTTTTGTGCGATATGTATAAGATTCATTTGTTTTATGCTTTATAGTTTGATAAAAAGAGTATAGCATAAAAGAGGGCAGAGACACGAAGATGGTGTCTCTGTATAGTGTTTAGTTTTTCTTACTGCTTGACACTTCACCGTTGTCCACTCTTTTAGAAAACTCCGTTTCTTCTCCAGTGGCAAGTGCATGTGCTTGGCTGACCCATTGCTCTCTGTTCGCACGCCCAGGAAAACCTAAAGTACTGTCTGCCCATGTAATGTCCTCTGCTTTCCATCCAGCGATTTGGTCAAAGTGATAAATCCCTATCTCATTGAGAGATTCTTCTATCTTCAGTCCTATGCCTTTGATGCGTGTTAGGTTGTCTTTTTGTCCGTCCCTAGGCGCATTAAGGATGACAGGTTTATGGTTTGTTGTCGTGTCAGTATCAGTTGCTGTGGTTTGTGTCTCAGCTTCAATGGATGCCGAAGTATCAGCAATGTCATGTGTGTCTGTTGTACTATGCGTATCATCATGTGTGTTAGTGCTGGTCTCTCCACAGCTATCCGCACAAGTACTTTTACCTAAAATATACCCGATGATAGCGCCTATAAGCGCAGCCAAAAGTAAACATAATATCATTTGTGATGCAATTTCTAACATAATTATTCTCCTTGTATGTTGATTTCAACACGACGGTTTTTTTGTTTGTTTTCGTCGCTTGTGTTTGGAACAAGTGGTTTTGACTCACCATATCCTTTTGCTGTTAAACGTTTTGCCTCTATGCCTTTAGTAACCAGTTTACTTTTGACCATATCCACTCTGGATTGTGAAAGTTTTGCATTAAACTGTGCACTCCCATCAGAATCTGTATGTCCTGCAATTTCGACATTTATATCAGGATAACCTTTAAGGATATTGGCAAGTTTGCTAACCGTGGATGCTCCTTTTGGCGTAAGTGAACCTTTAGCCACTTCAAATTCAATATTTTCAATCTTAAGTAGTGTGCCGATCTTTGCTTTAGCATCTGCAGCAAGTTCAGCGTGTTCTTGTGCCTTACGTTCTGCTTCACTTTGTGCTTGTTTGACCTGTTCTAGTTTAAGTGCTTCAGCTTCTGCAAGTGCCTTTTCTTTTGCAAGCATTGCTTCTTTGGCTTTACGCGCTTCTTCAAGTTTAGCACTTTCTTGTGCCTGTGCTGTGGCTAGTGCAACAGCAGCGACTCTCGCAGCTTCTTGGGCTTGTGCGAGGGCTATAGGATCTATGGTAGTATGGTTTTTTACAGGTATGCTTGTTTGCGCTAAAAGTGTTTGCATACTCTCCAGATCTTCTTGACTTCTTACCGTACCAGAAACGCTGAGCACTGTTTCTTTGTATTGGATGCTTCCTCTTGTATATTTTTGCATAAAATGAGGCAATATACCTGCAGTCACATTGAGGGAACCCTTGTCGATATGGTTTTTTGCCTGTGTCAAATGTTTGGTAGTAGATGCTGGTAACTTAGAACGGAGTACCTCTATCTGACTTTCATTACTAAACGTACCAGAGAAAGAAACAGCCTCAAGATCTTTTTTAATGTGAAAATCAATAGGTTTTTCAACATACACACTACTGTGGTCTTGTGTAACAAGCTTAGAAGTATTGAGTAGCCTTTGCATCGCATGTTGTGCATCATAACTAGAGACATCTCCATAGATCTTCAGTGCATTATTTGAGTAGGTAATTTTTCCATTTTTGTAATTTTCTATAAAACTTGGAAGTATTTTCCGAGTCAGGGCTATACCTTCTTCACCTACAAGTGATACATTGGTGCTTGTACCTTTTTTGATGAGGCTACTGGATGCTACGGTAAACATTTGTGTGAGTGATGTTTGCTGTTGCGTGTTTGTAAAGTTTCCCTTTAAAACATACCCATTGTCCTTTTGCGTAATAGCATAATCAATATAGCGCACGTCTGAAACTATGGGTGTTTCAGTGACATTTGTTTTTGTATCTGAGCTTACATGTATACTCTCTTGTTTTGTACACACACAAAGTATCATGAGCAGTAACAATAAAAGTAGCCAAGGCCAAATTCTTTTCATATCTCTTCCTTCCATTTTGTTGATTTTGTGTTGTTTTGCAACCCAATGTGAGAAAATTATACATACTTTTTAATGAAAAATACTTAGAAGGTTTGAGATTATGACGAGGAAAGGGGAGGGTTTACCTAAGCAACAAAGCTTAGGCAACCATAGTGAACAAGATAAAATTAGACAATGAAAATGGTAGGGATGATAAGTGGATATCTCTTTTTAGTACGAATCACATGCTTTCTAATGCTGTTTCGGATGTCATTTTCAATGTCTTTATGATTTTTAAGTGCTTCTGGTTTCATGTTTAGAAGTAGACTTTCTATCATTACTTCAATCTCTTTTTGGAATTTTTTAAACTCTTTTTCTGCGACAAGACCATGGGTCGTGATAACAGGTTTACCTACCATTTTTTGGTTACTTTGAGAGATTTGAGCAACCACATTGATGATACCGTCTTCTGCCAGTTTCTGTCTGTCAAGTACCACATCATTTTCAATCGTCATATTGTTCTGATTATCAATGTATGTTTTACCAGATTTCACTGTTTTTACTTTTTTAAGGTATTTGGTTGTGAGTTCTATCTGGTCACCATCACTCATGAGTAAGATATTTCTTTCATCTACTCCACACTCTACAGCTGTTTTTGCATGTTTTGCTATGTGGTTGTATTCTCCATGTACAGGCAAGAAAAATTTAGGTTGTACAAGTCTCAAGATGAGCTTTTGCTCTTCTTGCGCTGCGTGACCTGAGACGTGAATGTCTCCAAACTCTTTGTAACGCACTGTGACACCAGCTTTGATAAGTTTATTCATAAGTCCAGAGACAGACGCTTCATTTCCAGGGATGGCAGAAGCTGAAATGATAACGGTATCTGATGGCTTGAGTTTGATGTGTCTATGCTCATCCGTAGCCATACGGTTAAGTGCAGCCATCGTCTCACCTTGAGAACCAGTGGTCACAACAAGTATTTCATGATCTGAGTACTTTGGTACTTCATGTACCTCTATGAAATGTTTATCTTCGATATCTACAAAACCTAAAGCTCTGTTGGTCTCTACGTTTCGTTCCATAGAACGCCCGATAACACAGATCTTTCTACCATGGGCTACACCTCTTTCCATCGCTTGGAAGATACGGTGTACGTTTGAAGAGAACGTTGACATGATGACTCTTCCTTTTGCAAGGTCAAAGAGAGTATCAAACGTTTTACCAACCACTTTTTCACTTTTTGTGAATCCAGGGTTGTGTGAGTTAGTAGAGTCAGAAAAGAGACAAAGTACCCCTTTAGACCCGTAGTAAGCATAACGCTGTAGATCCATAGTATAGTTATCCACTGGTGTGTGGTCTACTTTGAAGTCAGCAGTGTGAATGATCGTACCTATAGATGTCTCAATAGCCAAGGAACAAGCATCAATGATCGAGTGGGTGTTGTGTAGCCATTCTATCTTCATGTCACCAATTTGGTATTGTTTTCTAAGTGTCACAAAGTTAAATTTATTGGTATGCTGTGAAAGTCCATGTTCATTAAACTTATTTTCTATCATAGCAAGGGCTAGAGGTGTTGCATAGATAGGAAATTGTAACTCTTTAAACAAGTAAGGCATTGCCCCGATGTGATCTTCATGTCCATGAGTGATGATAACATAGACATCTTTTTCTTTTTTTAGCGTATGCAGGTAAGAAAAGTCAGGTACTAAAATGTCAACACCATGCATCGTCTCATCAGGGAAAGACATACCTACATCGATGATGATAGCTGTGGTTTCAGTTTCAAAGACAGCCATGTTCCCACCGATCTCTCCAAGGCCACCTAGTGGTGTAAATCGTACTTTACCTTGTGCAGATACATCTATCTGCTTCCATGGATTCATGGTTGCATCTTTCACACGTGCATTTTCTTCTAAAGATGCTCTCATCACATCATTAACAGTGGTTACATTTTTGCGTCTACCTCTGTTTTTGTTTCCTCCGCCATGACCTTGAGGTTTTTTGCCACCAGGACGGTTTTGGTTATTTGGTCTATTGTCATTTTTAGGTCTATTGTCCGTCTTTGGTTTGTTTTGACCATTTTCATTACGATTTTGGGGCTTGTTTCTGTTTCTATTTTGGTTAGGGTTTGGTTTTCTATTTCCGTTTGGTGTGTCTTTTTCCTGAACGTTACCATTTACTTCTCTGTTCGGGTTAGGTTTTCTGTTGCCATTTGGTTGTCTATTTTCATTTGGCTGTCTGTTTGCATTTGGGTTAGGACGGTTTGTATTTGTACCTTGCGCTTGTGCAGGTTTGTTTTGTCTATGTGGGTTTGGTCTTCTCTCTCTTGGAGGGTTTGTACTATTGCTGGCTGTTTTTGACTCTTGATTTTGAGAGTTTTCGTTGCTGTTGTTGTTTTCCATCTAAATTATCCTTTAGTTCATTATATATGTGATGATAAGTAGATGTCGCAGCTTCATGAGGTCGCAGGTTAGAGTCTAGCTCTAGGTCTGCAAAGAGTTGATTGACCCTATCTTTAGAAAAAACAACGGTGAGGTTTTTAGAAAGTTTTTTGCGTGGTTGTTGAAAAGCTATCTTCAAAAACGCTTCAAATTTCTCGTCATCTCGTGACTGGTTTTTCTCTATTAAAAGCACGGCAGAAGTAACGTTTGGTGGAGGCACAAATGCTTCAGGTTCTACCTCGAAACACAGTGTCGCCTTTCCTACAGAGCTAGCTAACACAGAAAGAGCAGAAAACTCTTTTTGTTTTACCTCTGCAGCAAATTTAACGGCTACTTCTTTTTGAACCATCACCAAAATACTTTGGCAATGCTCATCTTTAAATGCTTTTAAGATGATATTGGTCGCGATATAATAGGGTAAGTTAGCCACTAAATGATAAGGTTCATTTAGCAGGCTACCAGACTCCCAACGCTCAAGCACATCTCCACAACGCAACTCAAAACGACCCTCGTGGATGGGTGTTTCAAACTCCGTATTAAGATGCTCACATAATCTTTTATCAACCTCAAATGCTGTGACATTACGAACTTTCACAAGTTCTTTGGTTAAATCACCTAAGCCAGGCCCAATTTCTGCAACTTTTAAGTTGTCACGGGGCATCGCTTGGACGATTTTTTGTAGATAATAGTCATTTTTTAAAAAATTCTGACCAAACTTTTTAGAAGCAAATTCAGACAAATTATCAATAATCATACTATAAATATCCTTTATGCTCTATACTTATCCTCTATTTGGGATAATTTTTGTATAATTCTACCATAATTATTGAAGATGCAGATGGATTATTTTACAAAAGGTATTCTATCCTTCTGGACGTATGATGAGCAAACCCCATCATACTAAGTTAGTTAGTCATATGAGATGTCATATTAAGAAGGTTTTATAAATGGATTATTTTGCTAAGCGCATCATCCCTTGTTTGGATGTAGATGCAGGACGTGTAGTTAAAGGGGTAAACTTTGTAGGTTTACGTGATGCAGGTGACCCTGTAGAGGTGGCATATCGTTACAACGAAGAGGGTGCGGATGAGATCACCTTTCTTGACATCGGAGCAACGCACGAAGGACGTGATACCATCGTAGATGTGGTAAAACAAGTAGCCAAAGAAGTTTTCATTCCTTTAACCGTAGGTGGAGGCATACGTGAACTCTCAGACATTTACAATTTACTAAATGTCGGTTGTGACAAAGTGAGCATTAACTCTGCTGCGATCAAAAGACCCTCATTCATAGAAGAGGGGGCAAAGCGTTTTGGCTCTCAGTGTATCGTCGTGGCCATAGATGCTAAAAAAGTGGGTGATGACAAATGGAACATCTTTACTCATGGTGGCAGAAATGACACGGGCATAGATGCCCTCACATGGGCTAAGGAAGCGTATGACAGAGGGGCAGGTGAACTGCTGGTAACTTCTATGGATGCAGATGGCACCAAAGCAGGCTTTGACAACACCTTAAACAAAAAAATTGGGGAGCTTGTGAACATTCCTGTTATCGCTTCAGGTGGTGCAGGTACGATGAAACATATAGAAGAGGCATTTACGCTTGGTGATGCAGATGCGGCCTTGGCAGCTTCTATCTTCCACTTTAAAGAGATAGACATTATGGAACTTAAGGACTATTTACGTGGGAAACACATCCCAGTGAGGATATAGTATGATCATATGTGCAGGAAAAAGTGAGCAGTTTGATTTTGCAAGACCCGTAGGTATAGGGATGATGGATGTTGCCATCAATCTAAGTAGACTTTGTGCTACAGAAAAACCTAAGTTTTTACTTTTTGTGGGGACTGCAGGTTCTTATGGTGTAAAGAAGATCTTTGACATCGTTGAGTCAAAAACTGCAGCGAACATAGAAAACAGTTTTTTTAATGGTGGCTCCTATACACCTATAGACAATGTAGTCTCAACAACTGATGATGTTTCACGTGAAACACTTATCAATTCATCAAACTACATAACAACAAACAAAGAGATCGGTAAACATTACCTAGCACAAAATATCCATCTTGAAAATATGGAATACTATGCAGTACTTAAAGTAGCACAGTCTTTCGGTATTTCTGCAGGTGGGATATTTGTTGTGACTAACTATTGTGATGAAAATGCCCATGAAGATTTTTTAAAAAATCAAAAAGAAGCGATGGATAAACTGTCTGCTTATGTAAAGAAGTAAAATATGTCTAAGAAAATAATACAAGACCTAAGTAAAGAAGAATTGGCTGACTTGATAAAACCAAGTTTTCGTGCAAAACAGATCTATCATTGGATATACCATCAGTATGCTACATCTTTTGATGAGATGAAAAATCTCCCAAAAGAGATGAGAGAAAAATTAAACGAAGAGTATACGGTTGCTCCACTCAAACAA
>Ga0209633_10000598_pt1 | contig 41013 bp, 43 predicted proteins | sample Cruoilmetagenom1_FD_187290 | JGI IMG/M metagenome (GOLD analysis project Ga0209633, IMG submission 187290) | Oil polluted marine microbial communities from Coal Oil Point, Santa Barbara, California, USA - Sample 1 (SPAdes) (version 2) | ecosystem: Environmental > Aquatic > Marine > Oil seeps ...
TCACATTATGAGATGTACGCAGATAGATTTTTAGCAATGAATTCTGGAAGTATTACAGAGAAATTAAGTGGAATTCCAACCAAGGACCCCGCATTTGGATTAGATGGATTTTGGATTTCTGATCAAGAAAAAGATAAAGCCGAGCTTGTCGGTTATACTGTTGTAGATTCTGTTTCTGTTTTATCTACTCATCTTCAAGAAACTATTAAGAAGAATTTTGATAAAATTTTAACGAGGCAATCAGTTAAGCAACTATTGGAAAATTTAAAGCAGGATTATCCGGCAGTTGTAGAAGATATCAGTCCTGAAAACTTACCACTTGGTGTAATTCAAAAAGTATTACAATCCTTATTAAAAGAATTGATACCTATAAAAGATTTAGTGCAAATTTTAGAATCTCTTATTGATTACTCGAAAGTTACTAAAAACATTGAAGTACTTACTGAATATGTAAGACATTCTTTAGGAGATACAATTGCAAGCTTGTATCGTGATTCGAACAATGTAATTCATGCCGTAGCAGTTGGAGAAACTTTGGAAGAATATATTTCAAATTCATTGGCTCAACAAGGAGATGCAACACAAACCTTGGGTCTAACACCGGATATGCTATCAAATTTAAATGGTGCAATAAATGAGCAGATGACCTCCTTTAAAAATTTAGGATATTTGCCAATATTAATAACTTCAGCAACTATTAGACCGTACTTATTTAAATTGATTAATACAACATTCCCCGATATAGTAATTTTATCGTTTACGGAACTTCCCGCTAATATTGAAATAGAATTTATTGGAAAATTAGAGGTTTAGCATGCAGATAAAAAAATTTAAAGCCAGAACGCTAAAAGAAGCAATTGCTGAAATGAAAAAAGAATTTGGTGATGAAGCGATTGTTTTAAGTACTAAAGTTATTGATAGTTTTGCAAATGGAGTAGAACAGAAAATTTTTGAAATTACTGCTAGTATTGACGACGAGAGTTCTTCAGAGGTTATTGAAACCGTTAAGCAAGAGTCAAATGCACAGAACTTCCAAACCGAGATGAAAAAATTAACTGAAAGAGTATATGGAGTTCAGTCTGAAGTAAAGAAGGAAAAGAAAATAAATCTTTCGGATAAAAGTACAAATAAGACTATCACAAACTTTTCAGGTATAAAAAATCAATTATTGGATAAAGATATAAAATTAGAAATAGTAGATACTGTTATAAATAAAATAAGCCAATATGCACCTTTTGTGGATAAAGAAAATCGAGATGACTATATAATTTCTACCCTTGGTTCAATGATTCCCACAAGTGATTTTGAGTTGAGTAAACAAAGTAAACCGAAAATTATTTCATTAGTTGGACCTACGGGGGTTGGTAAAACAACTTGTATTGCTAAGCTAGCTGTCATATCAAAAATTTTACACAATTTAGATATCGGACTTATTTCAATAGATACTTATAGACTTGGTGCATTAGATCAATTAAAAATTTTTTCGGAGATTAGTAATATTGATTTCTTAGTTGCATATGAACCGGCTGATATTCAAAAATTTATTAAAAAATTTAAAAAGAAAGATATAGTATTTATTGATACGGTAGGACGAAGTCAGAACAATACAAAACTATTAAATAATATTAATGATTTTCTTAAAAAAGTAAAAATTGATGAAACATATCTTGTTCTAAATAGCACAAGTGACTATAAAGTAATGGTAGATATAGCAAAAAAATTTAATGTATTAAACTATGATGCATTTGTTTTTTCTAAACTTGATGAAGCAATTTCCTACGGTAATATATTAAATTTAGTAAATGAGTTTAACAGGCCAATTAAATATTTAACAAATGGTCAGGTTATTCCAGATGATATTATTGCGGCTGATAGTGAATTTATAGCTAACATGGTGTATTCTGGGAGATTAAACTAATGTTAGGGCAGGCAAAAAGATTATATCAGCTAAATAGTTTAATAAATTCCGAAGCCGAATCTGAACCTGGGTGTAGAATTATTTCTATTACCTCGGGCAAAGGAGGAACAGGGAAATCTTTTGTAGCCAGCAATATCGCAATCGATTTAGCAAAAAAAGGTTCTAAAGTTCTTCTGATTGATTTGGATATTAATTTTGCTAACCAAAATGTATTATTTAATATAACTACACAAAAAACTTTATATAACTATTTAACTTATAACGAAAATTTAGAAGACGTCATTCATCATTATACAGATGGCCTTTCATTAATTTTTGGTGAATCCGGAAAAATGGATCATCCAAAATTATCTGAAGAAAGGGCTAATTTATTTATGAATGAATTAAAATCGTTGTCAAGTGATTACGACATAATCTTAATTGATACATCCTCCGGTCTAGCAGATGGTACTTTACAAATATTGCTTAAATCTGATGAAATTATAGTTGTTAGTACTACTGATCCAACTGCTGTTATGGATGCTTATGTTATTTTAAAATTGCTTAAAAGTAATGATTCTTCTATACCAAGTAATATAATTATTAATAAATGTTTGGATAACCATGCCGGTATCGAAGCTTTTGAAAACCTAGAAAAAGCTACAAAACATTTTTTAAAAACAGAAATAAGTCACCTTGGAAATTTATCTTTTTCTGAGGATGTTATGCAATCAATTCAAGATCAAACTCCCATTATCAAATCTAATTCTTCTCACAAATTATCTGTCCAAATCTCACAAATCTCAGATAAGTTAAGAATACCTACAATTGGTTAATAGTAACCATCTTTTATATTAAAAAACTACCTAAACGGGCCAAAAACAAAGAAAATAGATTAAAAACAGTTGGTATATTCTTTGACTTTACTAAAAGCAGGAGAAATAATATGAATAAAATAATACTGAATGTTGGTTTGTTGATCTTTTTTATATCAATCATAATTTTTAGTCAGCAAGGTATGCTCGTAGAAGATGTACTGATTAAATCATTTGTAATCTTTTTTGTTGCTACCCTAATGCTAACCATACTTGCTCTCTCATTTATTAGAGCAATTAATAAAACATCAATTGAAAAACATAAAAACTATTACAGTTAATCTATTGGGAATATAGCATATGAACAATGCCACTCTTTGGACAGAATATAAATCAGAACCTTCTAGTGGGGTAAAGAAACAAATAATGGTTAATTATACTAATTTGGTTCATTATGTAATCCATAACTCCAAATTTATGAACTTAAATGTAGTTGAAGAAAAAGATTACTTTCAGTTTGGAGTTGAAGGATTAAGTGAGGCAATAGATCGTTTCGATCCGGAATTCGGAACTAAGTTTGAAACATATGCCATTCAGAGAATAAGGGGAAAGATAATTGATGAGCTCAGAAAGCTTCAAATTAAACCGAGAGCAAATTATCAAAATCAAGATCCCACTAAGGTTGTATACAGAAATGTATCAATAGACCAACCTTATGATACTGAAGATGGATTTACTCTGTCTGACATTATTCCATCTGAGTATGAATTACCCGACGATGAATACCATTCACTAGAGAAAAAAGAATTATTGGTGCAAGCAATTAAAGATCTTTCTGAAAGAGATAGACTTATAATAACACTCTATTATTATGAGCATATGAATTATAAAGAAATATCGAAAATATTAGATATTACTGTTTCTCGTGTGTCTCAATTACATTCTAAGATTATGAAAGAACTTAAAAAGAAAATTGAAAGAGAATATGACTAACACTCGAATTGAAAATACAAACTATGATGAGGAAAGAGTACACAGAATTCTTTCAAGTGTTTATAATATTCCTACTGTACCTCAAATTATTCTTGAAGTATCAAATCTAATTGAAGATCCCAAAACAAGTGCATCAATTTTGGGAAAAATAATCAGCAATGACCAGGGGTTAGTGACTAAAATTTTAACAATTGCAAACTCACCGCTTCATGGCATTCCAAGACGGGTTGCAACAATTGATTTCGCAATTGTTGTACTGGGTTTTAATCAAGTAAAAAATATTGTTGTAGCACTTAGTATGATGGAAACCTTAAAAGTTGTTGGTAATAGAAAGTTTGACCAAAAAAGATATTGGATACATTCAATTCTTACTGCAGCAGCTGCAAAAAGAATTGCAGATGATTTAGGTTATCAAACTAGTGGGGAAGTTTTTACTGCAGGCTTACTACACGATTTAGGAATACCAATTATTTATAAATTTTTTAATAAAGAGTACAAACAGATTGTTGATGCAGTAAGTAAAAAAGATATTAGTTACTTGGAAGCTGAAGAGAAATATTTAGGAATAACTCATCAAGAAATTGGTAGATATTTAATTGACAGATGGAATTTACCTATATCAATAGCAGATGTAATATCACATCACCATCAACCATCAAAAGCAGAAAATAATAGAGAGTTGACGGCTTTAGTACACTTGGCTGATAATATGACCAAGCAATTAATGATAGGCGATTTTAGCTGGGATAAAACAACAATTTTAGATCCGGCACTAATAGAAATCTTAAGACTTGGGGATGAAGAGTATTTAGAAAACTTTATCTACAGTTACAAAGAACTGTTTGAAGATCAAATAGATGCAATTAATATATAATCTCATATCATAAGGATAATAGAAAATGGAAGAACAACTATATCAAGAACGAAGAAAAAAATCGGAATTGGCATTATCCAATGTTTATAACTTACCGGCAATGTCTGCAACTATGCTGGAAGTATCAAAACTACTGGACGATCCATCCACAAACACTTCGGCATTAAGTAAAATTATTGGAAGAGACCAAGGTCTTTCGACAAAAATACTTTCAATTGCCAATTCTCCACTATACGGATTAACCAGAAAGGTTTCTACAATTGATTTCGCGATTTTAATAATCGGTTATCAGGATATAAAAAATATTGTAGTTGCTTTAACAATGGTGGATTCATTTAAGAATAAATCAGATAAATACTTAGATCAAAATTCATTTTGGATGCATTCAATGTTAACAGGAACTGCATGTAAAAGAATTGCTGAAGATTTAGGTTTTAGAATAGGTAGTGAGGCGTTTGTTGCCGGTCTACTTCATGATCTAGGTGTTCCGGTGATGCATAAATTTTTCAAAAATGAATTTGAAGCTGTTGTAAATGAGTTAAAAGAAAATAATAGCCCAATTTTAGAAACAGAAAGAACGCATCTTGGGTTGGATCATCAAGAAATCGGTCACTTTTTAGCGAATAAATGGAGTTTACCAGAACATTTATCTACGTCAATTTTATACCATCATAAGCCAAGTGAATCTCCGGAAAAGGATGTACTAACTTCATTGGTCCATTTAGTTGATTACATGACACAAAAACTGGAAATTGGTGGATATTACCTTGATCAAGATATAGAGCTTGATGAAACAATTCTTGAAGTTTTAGGGATTGCTTCAATGGAAGAGCTTGAAATATTTATTGAAAGTTATAGAGAATTATTTGCTGAAGAAATTAACTCGGATCTGTTTTCATAATGATACTACACAAAGAAAATACCTTAAGGGCTGAGCCTTTATATAAATCTATTAGTGATTTATCTTTTTATCAGGAAAAAGAAATACATTCTGAATATGGTTCGAATGAATCGAAACTATTAGAAAAGTATTCTTACATCATTCAAAATTTAATGGCCTTTGATCAGGAAATTAAGAATGATACTAATGTAAAAATACTAATGACAAGATTTTTGAGATATCTAAAGGGGATAATACCAATAAAGGGATTATCATTACTTTTTTATGATGAAATCAAAAAAGAGTTAATCCCTATAGATGAAGATATAGAATCTGAAATAGTTAAATCAATGAATCGTTTTAATCGTGAAGGTATTTTTAAGGTTATTTTCTCAGACAAAAAAACCATCTCTGTTCCGGATTTAGATAGTTACAACGGTTCTGGATCAAAACTATTCTATTTAGTTTTTCCTGTTTATGATGATAAGAAAAATTATGGAATATTATCTTTGCTTACTTCATTAGATCAAAATAGTATAACCGAATTTGAGAAAAAAAGCATTAATGTTTTTCTCAATTTGCTTCTTGGAAAACTTGAAAAGTTAAAATTAACTGAAAAGTTGAATGATACTTATGAAGAACTTCAAACTTATCAAGCAAAACTTTCAAATGATTTCAGATTATCGGCAATTGGTGAAATGACAGAAGGAATTGTTGAAGATATTATAAGTCCTTTGCAAGTAATTTCTTGCAATGTTGATATTTTAAATAATGATCTAGAACAGAAAATTGAACTATCACAAATTAAATCTCAAATTAAAAAAATAAATAATGTTGTTGGACGTTTAGTAAAGTTTGCTGATGTCAATCAGAAAGATGTGAAAATTCAACCATGTAACATTAATCATATTATAAAAGAATATTTTTACTTAGTTAAGTCGACTCTTGAAAATGCGAACCTAGAATATATCTTAGATTTTGAAAACGATTTACCCCCAATATTGAGTCATCCAAATTATATCTATCAGTTACTTACAAATATTTTTTCACTGATAAAAAGTTACAAAACAAAAAAAGGTGGAATAATAATTCAAACAAGATTTAATGATGATCAAGTTTTACTGAGGATTATCTCTACAAATAAAATTGATGACTCAAATAAAAATAATAATACAAATGTTCAGCAAAAACTATCAATGAGCATTATCAAAAATTTGATAAAAAAGCATGAAGGTCAATTAGAATTTGGTTCCATTGAAAATAGTGGTGCAGCTTTAGTATTAATGTTTCCATTAAAACGAAAAATAAGAAAATGAAAAAACTTTCAATACAATTAATATTGCTAATTATTTTGGGATCTAGCCTTATAGCGCAGGTAAAATCATCCAAACCTTATGATATGAAGGATAATTCTCGTATTGAAAAGAAAAACGAATCGGATAAATCTTCGATCTTTAGCGCTATTCCAGAAAGAGTTATTACCACTTCTGTCATTGTTGGTGAAATATTAATACTTTTATTTGTTTTATACTATTGGAAAAAAACTAAAGATGATGACAAGACCGGATCAAAAAATACTTTTAAAAATAATATTAAAGCTATTCGTGAGGAAAGAATAAACCCCAAATTAATAACTAAAATGGATAATAAAAGAGGGTCTCTTGAAAACCGGATAAATATTAATTCGATAAACGGGAAAACAATTAGTAGTACAGCGAGAAAATTATCAATTGCTAAAGGGGAATTATTCCTTATTGCAAAAATTAATCAACTTCAAAATCAATCTAGATGAAAGATGATATAAGAAATATTATCAACTTTGAAAACCTTATTAGGGTAAGATCTTCAATAGGAGCGGGCGCAAATATGCCTTCAAAAAATTCCATCGTAAAATTAATACCGCTTGAAATTTTAGAAAAAGGGGTTAAAGTATTAATTGATGGAAAATTATTCATTGCTATGATTGAAGGAGAGATTCCTCTTAAGGAAGAAATTCTTGCTATTGTAACTTCCACCAATCCGGTTTCGCTTACACTTAATTTTAGTTCGCGATTTGCAAGAAATGAAAATAAATTGATCTCTCAACTACTAAAAAAACTTGAATTACCGGATACCGATAAATCAAGGGATGTCCTAAAAAAAGTTGTACAAGAAGATCAAATAATTATCAAATCAAAAATTCAATTATTGCATGATCTGTTGGACTTCATCAAGGTATCAGGTATAGAATATTCATTATTAATTCAGCTGGTTTGGAATAACCATGATAGGAATAAATCTTTTATTGAAGATTTATACATGAATCTTTTTGACGAACCGTTTGAACAGGTTTGTGAAAAATTATTTGATTCGATTAATGAACTTTTATTTTCAAACTTACCACAGTATATGGTTTGGCAAATTAGAAACTCTCTAATTTATAATAAAGATAGTATTCATCTTAATGCATTATTAGATAAATCCGAATCTCTAGTGAGTATAGTAAAACTACTGAATGAAAAGAGTGAATTTATTCGAAATTTTGAAAAGGAAATAACCTCAAAATTTATAAAATATACAGCTAAATATACTTTACAAAAAAGCGTATTTAAAGAATTTGATTATATCCCGGATTTTATCATGATCCAAAATGATACTGAAGCTACTTTAGTTCATTACAATGTCAAAAAAGTATATGGCAATAATAATACTCTTTTACACAAAATAATTTTTAAGCACAATGATCTTCCTTTTAAACTAACCGGTATTATTAGAGAGAAAAATTTGGTAGGAGAAATTGAATTTCAGGATTACGATAAATATAGATTAGAAATAAATACTTTTGAAAAGAATTTATTTAATAAGTGGGGATTCAGATCAGATTTAAAAATGAAAAAAGATGATTTTAATGAAATATTAGTACCAAAACTAAATGTTGAAATAAATAAGTTGGTCTCATAAGACTTATGAAGGAAAATAAAATTACATATGAACGATATATTAGAGATTGCTATAAAAGCAAAGATAACTGATGGTAAAAATAAAATTATAAATGATTCTTTAGAAAAATTATCTAGAGAAGATAAAGTGATCAGACAGGTAACAAGGGAAATAGCAGAATTAGTAGTAAAATTAACAAAGTGTAACAATAGTGAAAAATGTTAAATAAATAATATTTAGAAATGAGGAAAGAATGACAGAGGGATTAGAAAATGCTGCTTCCGCGATGCGAAATAAAATGATGAACATCCAAATTGTTGCAAACAATTTAGCCAACGTTAATACTACGGGCTTTAAACGTGGAATGACATTTGCCGAAATGCTGGATGGAGAGCAAGAGGTTACAACAAAAAAAGCTACTGATTTTTCTGAAGGTGTTTTTGTTGAAACAAATAACCCATTAAACGTTGCAATTTCCGGGGATGCATTTTTTACCGTTAAAACACCAGAAGGAGAATATCTCACAAAAAATGGTGACTTCAAAATTGACAATAATGGTTACTTAACAACCCGGGAAGGGTTTAAAGTATTAGGACAAAATGGTGAAATAAATCTGCAAGATGAATTAATTGATAAAAATATAAATCTCGCAATAACCAAGAATGGTGAAATAAAATCGGACGACAAAATTATTACCAAACTGAAAATTTCTAAAGTAGAGAATGAACAAGTACTAACAAAAGCTGATGGTCAACGATTTTACAATAATGAAAAACAATATACCATCGCAAATGATAATGACTTTGAATTGTATCATGGATATTTGGAATCGTCAAATACTAATGCAATTATTGAAATGCAGCAAATGATTCAGCTGCAGAAAGATTATGAGGCATCGCAAAAAATGATTACGTCAATTGATAGTATGATGAGTCAAGTAAAAGAAATGGGTAAAATTTAAAGGGAGATAATTAAATGTCAACAAGAGCATTAAGAACAGCTGCTACCGGGATGTATGCCCAACAGTTAAATATACAGGTTATATCTAATAATATTGCCAACCTGAATACAACTAGTTTTAAGAAGAGCCGGGCTGAATTTAAGGATTTAATGTATCAAGAAATTTCTACAAATCCACAACAAGAAACCGCTCCAGGTTCGGTTGAACAGACAAACGCTAAAATTCAAGTTGGTAGTGGTGTAAAAGCTTCTTCAACTCAAAAAATGTTCCAACAAGGTGATTTACAGCAGACCGGACAACAGTTAGATGTTGCCATTCATGGAGATGGGTTTTTTCAAGTGAGAAAAGCTGATGGAAGTTTCGCATATACACGTGATGGATCCTTGAAAATATCCTCAGAAGGTTCTCTGGTAACAACAGATGGATTTATTATTGAACCAGGCTTTTCATTAGACGAACAAGTTTTGGGTATCAGTATATCAAGTGAAGGTGTAATTTCGGCTCAAGAAGTTGGTGAGAATAATGTAGAATTGGGAACATTAGAACTTGCAAAGTTTGTTAATCCAGGTGGACTAATGTCTTTAGGAAACAATTTATATGCAGAAACAGAGGCCTCCGGAACTCCAATTTTAGGACAAGCAGGGCATGATGGTTTTGGAGAGTTGCAGCAAGGATATTTAGAATCTTCAAATGTTGATATAGTTGAAGAAATGATATCTATGATTTCAGCTCAGAGATCTTATGAGATAAACTCTAAGACGGTTAAAACTGTTGAAGAAATGATGGGAATTGCAAATAACATCAAAAGATAAATGAAAATTTTATTACTACACATATTGTTTACAGCTTTGGTTATTGGGAATAATTATAATTCAAATATTTCTCAATATTTAAATGAACAATTGCCTGACTTCAAAAAAGTAAATTTTAGTATTGTATCACCCAAAAGTGTTAAACTAGATTTATGTGTTATAGATAAAACAAGAAAGTTTAAAGTTAATGGCAGCTATGCATATTTACCAGTTGAAATGAATACAAACGAAAATGAAAATAGAAAATTATTATTGACATTAAAATTAGAGATATATAAAGATGTATTGGTAGCTTCAAGACCAATCAAAAAGAACGAAAATATTAATATTAATGATTTCCGTATCGTGGAAAAAGAAATATCTGCTTTAAGATTTGCGCCGGTGGAGGTATCGAATAAAATAGATTTGTATAGAGCAAAATTTAAAATTTCAGCTAATTCCATTTTACAAAATAGTATGGTTGAAAGAATTCCTGATATTATGGTTGGGGATAGAGTAGAAGCCTTTTTCAATAATAATTCAGTAAATATTAGTTTTTCAGCATCAGCAAGATCAGAAGGAATTGTTGGTGATATTATAAAAATAAAAAGGGACGATAAAAGAATATTTAAAGCCCGAATAGTTAATTACAACATTGTGAAAATAATTGAGTAAGAAATGAAAAAAATAATTTTATATCTATTTGTAATTCAAGCTAGTATCATAGCGCAAAACATGAGTCAAAATGGTTTTAGATCAATGTTCTCAGATTATAAAGCGGTAAATCTTGGAGATGCAATAACAATTGTTGTTGTAGAATCTTCGGAAGCTTCAAACGCTGCACAAAAATCAACCGGTAGAGAAAGTGATTTGGGATTTGGATTTTCAGGTGGATTAGATGGCACAGCTTTGCCAAAAATAGACATGGATGTTGGATCGAAAAATGAATTTAAAGGCAGTGGCTCTTCTCAAACTTCAGGAATGGTAAGAACAAAATTAAGTGCACTAATTGATTCGGTGCTATCAAATGGATTACTAAGAATAAAAGGTAGTAGAAAGATTGTTGTAAATGATGAAGAACAAATGATTACAATAAAAGGATTTGTTAGAACAAGTGATATTTCATCTGAAAATACTGTTTTTTCATATAATATATCCGAAGCTGAAATCATTTTCCAAAGTGAAGGACAGATTAGAAGTGTTCAGGATCCGGGCTGGTTAACAAAATTATTCCATTGGTTATTCTAGAGGAAGAGATGAAAATTATTAAATACACATTGTTGGTGTTTGTTTTATCAAATATGTTATTTGCTCAGCGTATTAAAGACATAGCTTATTTTAAAGGGATAGCTTCCGAACAGTTAATTGGTTACGGATTAGTTGTTGGCTTAAGTGGTACTGGTGACAGCTATAGATCTACCTTTACAGTTCAATCGGTAACAAGCATGTTAAAAAGATTTGGTATTACAGTACCTGAAACAAATCTAAGAACAAGAAACGTTGCAGCAGTTATGGTAACAGCAAAAGTTAACAATTTGTCGAAACAAGGAACTGAATTTGATGTATCTGTGGCATCATTAGGTGATGCGAAAAGTTTGATGGGTGGAACATTGTTGATGACGCCATTATCCAGAAATAATGGAGAAGTATATGCAATGTGTCAGGGAGCAGTTTCAATAGGTGGTTACGATATTAATACTGGTTCCGGTGGCAGAGTTGCTAAGAATCATGCTTTAAGCGGAAGAATTCCTAATGGAGGTATTTTAGAGAAAGCAATATTAGAGGAAGGATTTATTCCTGAAGAGTTAAGTATTATTCTTAAAGACCCGGATTTTACGACTTCAAATGCAATTGCTGATTCTATCAATGCTGAATTTGGAACCGAAATTGCTACCTTAGTGGATGGTGCGGAAATTGCTTTAACAATTCCTACTGATGGACAGGCAAGTTTGACAGAATTTTTCGCAAGAGTTGAATCTATTGAAGTTGTTAAAGATGTTATTGCTAAAGTTGTGTTAAATGAAAGAACAGGGACGGTTGTTGCGGGATCAAATGTAAAAATATCACCTGTATCAATATCTCATGGAAGTTTAAATATTACAATTAAATCTTTCCCAATAATATCTCAGCCCTCTCCCTTTTCTCAGGGACAGACAACGGTATTTAATAATCAGGTTCCGGCAGTTAATGAAAATGAACAAGAAAATAGTACCTATTCTATTGAAGGGGCTTCTAACGCTCAAGAGGTAGCTGCAGCTCTTAATTCACTAAAAGTTTCACCAAGAGATATAATTGCAATATTTCAAGCATTGAAAGAAGCAGGGGCTTTAACGGCAGAATTGGTCATAATGTAAAATGAACCAACTAAATTTAAAAATAACGAACCAAAATGCTCACTTCAAAAAAGGAATTGAATTAAAGGATAAGTATAGTCCGGAGGAAAAAAAGAAATTAGAAAAAGTTTCGAAAGATTTTGAAAGTATGCTCACAAGTATGATGATTAAAAGTATGACCAAAACTACTGATGGTTTGTTCGGGAAAGAAAATTATGGAGGAGACGTATTAGATGTGTTGTTTGAATCTGAAATATCAAAACATATTACTGAGAACCAAGGGTTGGGTGTGGCAGATCAAATATATAAAAATTTAACCGGAGAAAACATATCAGCTTTCAATAAGATATCAAAAGAAAAATTGCTAACTAATATTGGGCAGTTTGGTAATCAAAAAGAAGTTGAATCTGTAAATACTAATAAGGTAAAACCCAATAGTAGTGCTATGAACAGAGTAAATGAGTATGAGGATTTGATAGATGCCGCATCTAAGAAATTTAATATTGATAAAAAATTAATTCAATCGGTTATTTTAACAGAATCGGCCGGAAAGGCAAATGCACAATCAAAAGCAAATGCAAAAGGACTAATGCAATTGATGGATTCTACAGCATACGATATGGGTGTAAATAATCCCTGGAATCCTGAAGAAAATATTAATGGCGGAACCAAATATTTATCTAAACTTCTATCCGAATATGATGGAGATACTGATTTGGCCTTGGCAGCTTATAATGCCGGACCGGGAAATGTGAAAAAATATAATGGGATACCTCCATTTAAAGAAACACAAAATTACATTAAAAGAGTAAACAACTACTTAAATATATTGGAATAAAATTATGAAATTACAAAATTTAATCTCATTGCTAAAATCTCAAGAAGATAATTTGAAGAACTTACTTAAGATTGGTCTGAATAAAAAAGATGTATTAGTTAGTGGCGATAACGAAAAGCTTATTGAGATTATACAATCTGAAGAGCAATCTCTTCTAACACTCCAATTAAATGAAGAAAGTAGATTAAAAATAATGCATGATTTGTTTAAAGAATATAATATTGATAATGAAAGATATAAACTGAAAGTACTAATTGAAAATCTAACTGGAAAAGTAAATTCCAAACTTCTTATTGCAATAACAAATTCTGAGAAAACAATTAAAAAGATGATATCTGAAATTACGAGACTAAATCAATTGAATATGCTGCTAATCCAACAATCGAGAAGTATAATTAATGAGACTATTCAAGCAGTCATTAATTCAAGCAAAAGATCAATAGTAGACAGGAAAGGTTAAGATGCCACTAAGTAGCGTTTTTAGTATCGCAAAATCAAGTTTATTTGCTCATCAACAGGCATTGGCTGTCACATCAGCAAACTTAGCAAATGCAAATAATCCGGCCTATAGCAGACAAGTTACTATATTTGGTACAGTTGCACCGGATCATAGAGGTTCATATTCATTTGGTACAGGTGTTGCAGTACAAGATGTAGTTAGAGTAAGAAATTCAGTTACTGATAATCAAATTAGAGCAAATAACCATAATTATTATGATTCTGAGAAAAGGTCTACTGTCCTAAGTCAAATTGAGAGTCTATTTTCAGAACCTTCAGAATATGGTATGTCTAGTTTATTAACAAATTTTTTCAATTCTTGGGATGAACTTGCCCTAGATCCAAGATCTTCTTCATTAAGAACAAGTGTAGTACAATCAGCTCAATTATTATCTGAAAAAGTTAACAGCATATATAATGGCATATCACAAACCAAATTAGATGTATTTGATGAAGCAAATGATATAGCAGACAAAATTAATACAATCGTTGAACAGCTAAATACCGTTAATGAGCAAATATACGAAGCTTCTGTTGTTGGTAATTATGCAAATGATTTAATTGATAACAGAGATGCGCTGTTAGAAGAATTAAGTGAATATGTTAATATTAATGTTACGATTGATGAAAATGATGTCGCCAATGTTTCAATTGGTGGAGTATTTGCAGTAGATGGTTTACATTTCAAGCAATTTAAAATTGATAAGGATGGTGATTCATTATCTTTAGTGACTGAAGATGATGGAGCGAAAGCAACTCTCAGTGGTGGATCAATGAACGGGCTATTGAGTTTATACAATACCGAATTACCTCAACAATTGGATACGCTTGATGAGTTGGTAGTAACATTAATGGAAAATGTTAATGCTATTCATTCTAAAGGATTTTCAATCACCGATCCCGTAGAAACAGGAATTGATTTTTTTACAGGATATGAAGCTGGAAAATTGGAAATTAATGAAGAGATTCTTAATGATCCGTATTATTTGGCAATCTCTGAGGATGGAACAGAGGGAAATAATAATATAGCTTTAGAGCTTGCAGAATTAAAAAACAGCGAGCTCCTAAATGGTAAGACACTTGGAGAAAACTATTCAGAATATATTAGTGATATTGCAAATGAAATTAATTTACATCAACAACAGGCAGAAACATATCAATTGGTTTTGAGTCAGTTAGAGCAAACGAAATTGGAATATTCCGGAGTATCTACTGATGAGGAAATGATAAATGTTATGAAATACCAGAGCTCTTACGATGCAGCGGCAAAACTAATAACTGTGGCAGACGAATTACTTCAAACATTATTAACATTGGTGTAATATGAGAGTACCAGATACGTTATTACATAAAACATTTATGATCAACCTGAATAGGAACAAAAGGACATTGTCCAATATTCAAACTCAGCTTACAACACAAAGCAGGGTTAACAAACCTTCTGATAATCCACTTAGTAATTCTAGGATTATGAGAATGCAGGATCAGCTAAGCGGCATATTTACATATAAAAGTAATATTAGTTATGCTAAGTCCAATATTGATGATGCTATTTTATCAATGGAGGGTATGGAAGCAGAAATTCAAAAAATTCAGGTTCAAATGACCCAATTGAACTCTGCTATTGTTAATGAAGATCTTTCGTCATTCTCTGACTCTGTAGATGCATCGTTAGAAATTTTACTTGATCTGGCTAATAGTGATTTTAATGGTTCCTACAACTTTGGGGGAACGGATAGCGGAACAAAACCTTTTTATTATGATAGAACTAATAATAGAGTTGAAGCAAACTCGGAACATCTTGGTGGTGAACGAATAGTAAAGATTTCATCCAATATTGTTCAGCAATATAATATAACAGGTATGGAATTATTTCAAAGTGTTTATTCTCAGAATGGCAATTTGGATTCAACCCTTGGTGTTGGTGTAGCTCAATCGACTTCAAGTAAAGTATATGATTCGGAAGGCAATGAGTACACGTTGAATTTAGATTATTCTAAAACAGCTGATAATACTTATGATTTAGAATATACCATTCTCGATTCTGATTCTAATATTATAGATAATCAAACAGTGAGTGATTTAAAATTTAATTCAACAACTGGTAATCTAGAATCAGTAGATGGAGATTCATTAAGTCAAATTCATATCCAAAACACTGGCAATAATATTGATTTTGTTATTGATTTGAGTGAATTATCTGAAAAAGACACAACAACTAATCTCACAGGAAGTTTAAACCAAAAAGCAGATATTTTTAATACGCTTATTGCATTAAAAGCTACTTTAGACAGTGGTGAAAAGCCATCGGAAGATCAAGTGGAAATGATAAATGATTTTCATCAACATTTATTGAATAAATTATCCAAATCTGGCGGTGTTTCGAACAAGTTAACTGCTGCTGAGGAAATTTTATTAAATAAAGAATTTCAAATTTCCAGTTTACTTTCCTCTGAAAAGGATGTTGATGTAGCACAAGCTTTATTAGATTTGGAAAGTGCACAATATACTCTTGATATAAGTTATCATATATCTTCTATGATTTTACCTAAATCGTTACTGGATTACTTATAATGTTTAAAAAAAGTGGAAGCATTTACGGATTATTATTTGGATTTATAGCAGTATTTGGAGCTTATTCGTTAGAAGGTGGGTCCTTTAAGGCTCTCTTTTTATTTCCTTCAATGTTAGTTGTATTTGGCGGTACCTTTTCAGCAACTATTATTGGAGTAGGGTTCGAAAAGTTTAAGAAAATACTCTATCTAATTAGAATGGCTTATTTTCCACCAAAGTACGATATTAAACAATTAATTGATGGTTTTGTAAAAATTTCAATAAAGAGCAGGCAAGAAGGAATATTGGCAATAGAAGGTCAATTAAGGAGATTAATATATCCTTTCCCAAAAAAAATGATGCACTTTGTAATGGATGGAACGGATATTGATCTATTAGAAACACTTGCAATGGGTGAAATGAAAGCAATGCAAGGAAGGCATAATTCCTATATTTCAATGTTCAGCAAAATGGGTGGATATGCCCCAACAATGGGAATAATAGGAACAGTGATGGGATTAATTATGACGCTCGCTAACGCCGGTAAAGATCCTAATACACTTATTCACAGTATTGCTTCGGCATTTATTGCAACATTATGGGGAATATTTAGTGCAAATTTACTTTGGTTACCAATAGCAGATAAATTAAAACAATGTCACTTAGAAGAAAAATACATGATGGAAGTGTCCTTAGAAGGAGTGATGGCAATACAAGGAGGGGAAATACCTTCAATAGTCAAATCCCGACTAATGAGTTTATTGCCCCAAAAAGAGCAAGGTACAATAGGCAAACTTTAGAAGATGACTTTCATGATAATCATGAAGAAACAAATTCTGAAAGGTATTTATTAACTTATGCCGATTTAATTACTTTATTACTTGGTCTTTTTATTATTCTTTATGCAATCTCCAATGTGGATGTTACTAAATATGAGACAATGATGGCTAATATTGGTGAATATTTTGGTAACGAAACTTTTGCGAACCCTGAGTTTAAAAGTGAATACTTAGATATTAGCGATAATAAATTCACATTAAAAAGTTCTTTGCAAAAGTATATTGAAGAGTATGATTACTCTAACAAGATTAGATTATTGGAAAATGAAAGAGGGATTATTATAAGTATAATGGATAATATTTTATTTCAATCCGGTCAAGCAGATTTATCTGAGAATTCTAAACCAATTTTGACTAAGATGACTCAATTGCTGAAAACATTGCCTAATGATATAAGGATTGAAGGCCATACCGATGATATACCAATTGCTACTGCAGAATTTCCATCTAATTGGCATTTATCAATTGCAAGAGCGACAAATACGGCATATTATTTAATGAACAATTTAGGCTTATCGCAAGAAAGGGTTTCCGTAGTAGGAAATTCAGAATTTAAACCTTTGGCTGCAAATGATTCCGATGATTCACGAGCATTAAATAGAAGGGTAGATATAGTAATATTAAACAAATAAGAGTTAATAAATGAAAATAAAAAACAAACAATTTGGCGAAATCGAGTTTGAAACAAATTCGGTAATAAGTTTCTCCGATGGAATTCTCGGTTTTGAAGAGTATAAACAATTTTTGTTATTATCTGAGAATGAAGGCTCATTTTTTTGGCTTACATCAATAGATGAACCCGAGCTGGTTTTTCCTCTGTTTTCAATTAAACTTCTGGAAGAGGAATGTTTCAATGAAGAAGAAGTTGAGCCGTTTGGTATTGTTAAATTAGCCAAAGAACCTGAAAATGTGACCATTAATCTTAAAGCACCAGTTTTTATTGATCGCTCAGCGAAAATTGGCTACCAGAAAATAATAGATAACGAGGAATTCAAAGTTAATTATCCACTATTCGTAAAAAACTAGAAAATTAAATGCTAATACTATCAAGAAAAGAAAATCAAAAAATCCGGATTGGAAATAATATTGTAATAAACATTGTTTCTCTATCCGACAATTCTGTAAAAATTGGAATTGAAGCAAACAAAAATGTGAAAATTTATAGGGAAGAAATTTACGAATCAATAATTAACAGTAATAAGGAAGCGGCAGAAACAATTAAAGATTCTATTCCTACTAATATAAATTCATTTAAGCTAAATAAAATCAATAAAGATGATAAAAAAAAGTAAGACCAAAGTATTAATTATTGATGATAATCATTCGATACTAGAATATCTAAAAACTTTGCTGAGAAGATATAATTTTGATATTAAAACAAGTACAAATGGTTTTGAAGGTTTACAGGGGGTAGCAGAATTTAAGCCGGATATTATTTTTCTTGATTTAATGATGCCAAATATTGATGGTATCAAAATGCTTCAATTAAAAAAAGTACTTAATGATATTAAAGATATACCGGTAATTGTTATTAGTGCTAATGCAGGAAGAAATAATGTTTTAGCTGCTATCGAGGCTGGTGCCGAGAGGGTTTTATCTAAGCCAATAAATGTAAAACTATTAAAATCGACTGTGAATGAAATTTTAGGCGGTAGTCATTTTGAAGTTGAGAATACGAATAACGAAATTAGTGATGATAGTCTAAATAACGAGATCGAAAATTTATTTTTTAAAGAAAAATTTCAGGAATACAGGAAAATTTTAATTGAAGCTATAAAAAATGGAGATTCTAATTCGATAAGAAATATTGTCTCATTATTGAAGGATTATACAAAAAGTGCAAGTGGTATTGATAATTTAATGATTCTGCAAGAAATTGAAAAAAGAGAATATTCAAAACCTTCCGATTGGATGTTTGCAGAAATGAAGGTGAAAGAATTAGACAAAAATCTTAAAGAATTAGTGAAAAATTAATAAATAAAATAAAGATAAGATTATGTTTATAATTATTGGGGCAGTGGTAGTACTAATTAGTCTTGTTGTGGGCTTCATGATGGCAGGAGGACATTTAGCGGTATTATTTCAGCCATCAGAATTTGTTACTATTGGAGGAGCGGCAATTGGAAGTTTATTAATTTCTGCTTCGATAGACGATATAAAAAATATTATTGCTGCAATTCCTAAAGCTATATCGCATAAACATCATTCGAAAGCGGAAAATTCGGCCTTGTTAAAGGCCTTATACGAATTATTCTTATTGGCCCAAAGAGATGGATTATTGGCCATAGAAAAACATATTGAAGCTCCGGAAGAAAGTGAAGTATTTCAACAAGATCCAAAATTAGTAAAGAATAAAACAGCAATTACTTTTTTATGCGATACCCTAAAAGTTATGCTATCCGGAGGAGTTCCTCCCCATGAGGTAGAAGCTTTAATGGATATTGAAATTCAAACATTTAAGACGGAAACTCATCCAACCCATGCATTATTAAGCAAGTTGGGTGATGCATTTCCTGCATTAGGTATTGTTGCCGCGGTTTTAGGAATAATTGTTACAATGGGTAGTATTAATGATGGTGCAGCAGCTGTGGGACATCATGTTGCAGCAGCATTAGTTGGTACTTTTCTTGGTGTTCTTTTATCATATGGATTTGTTGGCCCTCTTGCAACAAATATTGAGCACATGATTGAGGGTGAGATAAGATATTTAGAGACAATAAAAGAATGCGTTATTTCTTATGCAAAAGGAAATCCTCCAATTGTTGCTGTTGAGGTGGGAAGAAGAACGTTAAACTCACACACAAGACCTTCATTCTCTGAATTGGAAAACTATCTTAGAGGAAAAACCGAGTAATGGCTGAAGAAAATAATGATCAACCGATTATTATAAAAAAAGTAGTTAAAGGTGATCACGGTCATCATGGCGGAGCTTGGAAGGTTGCGTATGCTGATTTTGTAACAGCTATGATGGCGTTATTTATTGTACTTTGGATATTGGGTCAGGATGATTCGATTAAGGAAAATATTCAGCATTATTTTAATGATCCAATTGGATTTGCTGGTGGAAAAGGTCCTAGCGTAATTGATGGACAGGGAAATAAAATTCTTGCACCTAAAATATTAACAGATTTAGAACAAAAAGAGATGGAGAGAGAAAAACTTGAAGAGATGGGTGATAATTTAGTGGAAAATCTTCAGAATCAAGATTTTAAAGAACTCATTGATCAAATTGATATTGAAGTTACAGATGAAGGTTTAAGAATTGAAATAATGGAATCAAATAATGATGCATTTTTTGAGGTTGGAACTGCTTCATTAAAAAAGAGCGCGTATAATATATTAAGTGTAATAGGGAAACAAATGGCCGAACTAAATAATAAAATTGTTGTGGAAGGCCATACCGATTCCAGACCATTTTCAAATGGTAATAAAGGATATTCTAATTATGAATTAAGTTCAGATAGGGCTAACTCGGCCAGGAGGGCATTAATTCAAAGTGGGTTAAAACCTAACCAAATTGATGAAATCAGGGGGTACGCAGATAATAGATTGAGAACCCCGGAAGATCCTTTTGATGTTGTAAATCGGCGAATAAGTATCATCGTAAAATATAGTTACTAATAATTTATCCTGATGTGTTATTTCTAATATCTGGATAAAATAGTAAAAATTACTTACCTTAAAGCACTTGCTTAAAACAATATTTCCAATCTAAAATTTATTTTTTTTATTAAATATTTATAATAATGAATGAAGAAGATAAGATACTAATTGTAGAAGATGAAAATGATGCAAGATTCATTTATGAAAGACTTTTAACAAAAAACGGATATAATGTAAAGAGTGTAGAGAATGGTGATGATGCTCTTGAAATAATATCTGATTTTAGACCAAAGGTTATACTTGCTGATTGGACTATGCCAAAACTAAATGGTGTGGAACTATGTAATATTGTTAAAAATAAAGATGAGTATAAACTAATTTACTTCATTTTATTAACGGCTCGTACTTCACTGAAAGATAGAGTTGAGGGTCTTGATACCGGTGCCGACGATTATCTGGTTAAACCAATAGATAATCAAGAACTTGTAGCACGGATTAGATCAGGTTTAAGAATTCATAATCTGCAAAACGAATTAAAAAATATTGAACATAGTAAAGCTGTTGTTGAATTGGCATGTACAATTGGCCATCAAATAAATAATCCTCTAAGTTCTCTGAAAATGTCTATCGATTCTTTAAAAGATGAAATTAACGTAAAAAAAGATGGAATAGAAGACGATATCTTTGTTATTGATGAATCATTAAAAAGAATTCAGGAATTTGTTAAAGCATTACAAAAATTACAAAGTCCGGAAATTATGGATTATGCTTTAGATAACAAAATGCTAAAAATCTAGTCGAAAATAGCCCCAAATTTTTACCTTTAAATTAATATTTTACTTCTAAACTACTCAAGTTCTGTGCCGATTATAGAATTAGGAGTATTATGCTAGATAAAATTTTAAATATTAACCCTCAAGAAAAATATAAAAGTGGTTTGAAAGTACCCAAAAATCCCCTTTATTCTGTTAATAGACATAATCAAGAAAAAAATCATTCAAAAGATTCCGCATTATTTTCTCCTCTTGCAAAGATGCTTTCTAAAATAAATTGGAAAATTTTAAGTATAGAATATCCGACAAATGATGAAATCCTTTTGCACTTTTTAGTTGATGATTTCGAATTTATTACTTTAATAGATTTTAACGAAATGTACAAAAAACCATTTCATGAGTTTACTATTTATCGTGGAAGTAAAAAGCAGGGCAAAAAATTAAGTTATGAAGTTAAACTGAAAACTGAAAAATATGAAATTAGCATTTTAGATAAAGCAGATCAAATTAAAACTGAAGGAATTTCATTACTTTTCGATAGAATTACTGAATTAAATCTTTATAAAAATTATAAAGTTACTCAATCGCATATTTTGAACAATTTTGTAAATGGAATTGAGGCGACTATAAATAAAGAACTAAATTACATTTTAAGAGTTATTTATACGTTTATTACCACAAAAAACGGAAGTAGGGTAAAAAATAATTTTATTCTAAAGACACAACAAAATATTCCGATTATTATGCAGAAAGTTGCTATAATTTATGCGGAATAAGTTGAAACCTGAATCAACCGTCAATAAAACTTACTCGGATTTAGATATCATTAATAAATTTGAATCTATGGAAGAATATCCTAGTACTAAAGCTGTATTATTAGCTGATCAAAATGGGTATATCATTTATGCTAATAATTCTCTAAAGAAAACTTATGATTTGGAGGAGAGGCAAAATATTTTTGAACTAGACACTGAACCAAATCTCTCACATCTCTTTAACAATCTCATTGATAACGATGTATCTAATTTTTGCAGTGATCTACTTATTGAAAAAGAAGGAGAATATTGCGAAAGTTATTTACTTAATATAGAAAAAGTTAAATTAAACGAAGACCCTGTATTTATAGTATACTTGGATTCTCAGGATAACCGTAGAAAGCTAACTAAAAAAGTTAATACATATAATCAGGCTTTAGAATCTGTGAGTGTGGGTGTACTAATTGCAGATCATAGTGCCTCTGTTAAATATATTTCTACTTCATTTGAAAAGTTTTTTGGGATCAGAATTGATGAAATATATAATAAGAATTTAGTCACTACATTTGTTAAGTATCTATCGGATTTTGAATTAAACGAATTAGACGTTTCAGTAACTGAAAAGAGACCTTGGGTTAAAGTGATTTCAGATATTAATAATGAAGGAGATGTACAGTACAAAGAAATTAGAATGAATATTGTTAAGGACAATTTGGATGGATCGGTAAATTTTATTGTAACTGCAAATGATATTACAAAACATATTCAACAAGCAAGGCTAATAAAGAAATCAGAGCAAAGACAAAAATCTATTATTAATAATATTTCGGACCCTATACTAATATTGCGTAAAGAAAAGGGAGATCTAATTTTTGAAAATGCGAATAATAATTTTTATAACGAAATCTTAGGAAAAAATAGCGACTCTTCTGAAGAAGCATTATTCGAATTAATTAATCCTGTTCTGCATTCTATTATTCATGAAGCTATACAAAATTTTGATGATAGCAACAGAACTCATGCACCGTTTCATTATACTGCATTAGCTAGTAATAAGAGATTTTTAGGAAAAATTACTTATACAGATGATCATTATGATAATACACGTTTATATATTGTGAATATGACAGATATAACCGAACAATTAGAAATTGAGAAAAAACTAAGAGATGCTTATAAAAAGGAAATTAGTCTTAATAAACTAAAATCAACTTTTCTTGCAAATATGTCTCATGAAATTAGAACTCCACTGAATGCAATAGTTGGTTATTCAGATTTATTAGAAGATGATGTAAAAATGATGAACTATGAATCTTCATCTAGAATGACAACATATTTAAAGGATGGTGTTAATAGATTATTAAAGCTTGTAGATAATATTGTGGAAGTATCCCTTCTTGAATCCGGAAATGAGGATATTAAACTTGATATGGTAAATCTTAATAAATTACTTCACAGTATGGAAGAATCGTGGGTCGAGCAAGCAAATTTACGAAATATCAATCTTTCGTTGGAGTTACATTTAGATGAGGCATCGATTGAGGCAAATGAAGAAAAACTTGAACGTGCAGTTAAAGAAATAGTCGATAACGCTATTAAATATAATACTGATAATGGAAGTGTGATTATTTCAACAACTAAAGAAGATGAAAATATTATGCTTCAAGTATCAGACACCGGAATAGGAATTGAACAAGACAGTTTGAAAAAGATATTCAAGTTGTTCGAGCAAGTTGAAGAAGTAGGTTATACAAGAAAGTATGAAGGAGCTGGCTTAGGGCTCTCCCTTGCAAATAAACTCATTTCATTCATGAATGGTAAGATGAATATTGTTAGCCAACCCAATGAAGGTACAATAATCACAATTACTTTCCCCAAATCATAAGAACTTTCCAAAAACCAACATTACATCTTATTAAATAAAATTTGATTTAATAAAGGATAAAAATGTATGTTTATATCTGTAAATTGTTAAATTTCACAAAATATCCGTTTTTATATGCTAAAAGGTGCTAACCTTTTATATGTTGTTTTTCCGTTCAAAAATGTTTGTGCAATTTACCAAGTGTTATGTCATACTACGCAAAAAAGTATTGTTCGCAATAATGATAATTATGTTTTTCCCACAACTCTAAAATGGTTCTGTTTCATTCTTAGATGAGTAATTTAATGAGACTTTTTAAAGTTATTGATTTACATAAAGTGTTTACAAGATGATTTAAGAGGTTTTAATGAGTATTCTAAAATATTTTTCCTTACCTTTGTTTTTAATTGGAAGTCTTCTTGCCCAAGATACAGCTCAAACCTTTCTTTCACTTCGTAATACAGGCGTCAAAAAATTTCAAAAAGAACATCCTGAATATGATGGAAGAGGTACGATTATTTTAATTCTTGATACTGGTGTTGATATGGGAGTAGAAGGATTGACCGAAACCACGACCGGGGAGGTTAAAGTAATTGATGTTCAAGATTTTACAGGTCAAGGAGATACACCATACTATGAAGCTGAAATAGAAGATATTAATGATAAAATGTTTTTTATTAATGAAGAGCGAGGTCTGAAAGTAGCCGGAGCAACAAAACTAGAATACCTGGCTTCAAATGATCAATATTATCTCGGTGTTCTTAATGAAAGCCTTTGGAAAAATTCTGGTTCCGAAGCTGATGATATTAATGGTAACGGCTCAAAAGATGATACTTTTCATTTTGTAACATTTAAAGTTGAACAAGAAGCTGAAGAATTTTGGGTTGTATTTTTAGATATAGATGCTGATGGTGATTTATCTGATGAAAGGCCTTTGAGAAATTATAATGAAAAATTTGATGCATTTACATTTCCAAATGAGCTTGGATTACCCAAGTTTACTATGGGATTAAATATTTTTCCGGGTCAACAAATTGTATCATTCTATTTTGATGATGGTTCTCATGGAACTCATTGTGCCGGTATTTCAGCAGGTAATCAAATAGGTAATAATGAGTTATTCGGAGTTGCTCCCGGGGCATATTTAATTGGATTAAAATTAGGAAACAATAATTTAGCGGGCGGTGCAACAGTTTCTGAAAGTATGAAAAAAGCAATTTTATATGCTGATAAATTATCTAAAGAAAAAAGTGAACCTTGTATTATTAATCTTAGTTTTGGTATAGGATCTGAAACTGAAGGACATGGTGATATTGAAAAATTTATTGATAAAACAGTAGACGAGAACCCTTATTTGTATATTGCTAAATCCGCAGGAAATGATGGCCCCGGACTATCAACAATAGGTATGCCTTCTACACCACGGTCGGTTTTTTCTTCAGGAGCAGTTCTTTCACAAGAAGTTGGAAATGATTTATATGGTACAACACTAGATAAAGATATAATTCTTCATTTCAGTTCTCGAGGTGCGGAAGTATCAAAACCCGATGTAGTTGCTCCTGGGGCATGCGTATCAACGGTCCCGAATTTTAGCAGTAATGATATCTTTTGGGGCACATCAATGTCATCTCCTTATTCTGCAGGAGTTATGTCGGTATTATTAGGTGCGATAAATGTTGAATACCCCGGTGTTAAGATTCCAGCAAAAATGTTATATAAAGTTCTGCGAGAAAGTGCAATACTTATGGAAGGCTATAATTTTCTCGATCAAGGTGGGGGATTGATAAATATTGAAAGGGCATATAAGTTATTAAAAAAATATATTGATAGTGGAGAGGTTAATAAATTTGAAACATATACAGTTAAATCCTTAGCAGCAAATATGCCATACGGTAGCGCACCTAACCTTTATATAAGGGATGCAAGTTATCTTTCTGGATCAGAAACATTCGCTTTTAATGTAAAACGAGATAACTTGATCAATCAAGATAAATTCTATCGATTATACAATTTAAAAAGTAGTGCCGATTGGTTAAAACTTATTAAGCGAAAAGTTCATCTGAGAAATCAGCAAGCCGTAACAATTTACACACAAATTGATAAAACAATTCTGGAGAAACCAGGTTTGTATAATGCTAAAATTGAAGCTAGCCGGGCTGATATGAGTAAAACACCGGAATTTGACTTAATGGCAACTATATGTGTTCCATATTTATTTAACAATGAAAATAATTATTCACTTAGTTTTGGAAAAGAAAAAATAAAACCTGGTAATCATAAACGATATTATTTAAAAATTCCTTATGGAACATCAAATCTTAATATTAAACTAACTTCTTCAAAATCAGACTATACTTCAATCAGATATTACTTGCATGATACGGACGGCAAAGAAAAACTTTACGGCAAAATAAAGCATATCTCAGATGATGGTGTAAAACATGAATATGTACAAGATTTAACCCCTGGTGTCTATGAATTTGTCGTACTTGGTGAATTTACTTCTAATGAAGAATCAATCTACGGTTTAGACTTCGGAATTGATGGAGTTAACATTGTTTCTGACGTAATTGAAAATAATAAAATTAATGTTGTTAACTATTTCCCTGAAATAAAAACTTACAATTTGAAGGGAAAATTATTAGGTTACAAAAAAACATCTACAATAAAAATGGATAGGAAAGATAAATATACTATCGAGTTTAATCTAAACACTGGGGAATCGCAAAAAACATTTGAAATATCTTTATCAAAAGATGATTTTAATAAGATTACAGATTGCGCGTTTATGATATATGATGAGAATGGGAAAGCTCAAAAGACAGGTGGATTGAGTTACAAAGATGGAGAAATTACTATAAAAAAACTTTTCGGCGATATAATTGAAAAGTATAAACTGGTAATTATACCTGGGTTTGCCGAAAAACCTGGGACATTAGAAATTACATTATCTGAAAAAACATACTTTGATGAAGTAAGTGAGATACAGGTAACCTCCAGTCATAGTAACTCCATTACGATGTATCCGGATATAGTGTATCCTTTAAATTGTTTCTATGATCTGAAGGACTATACTATTCAAACTGGTCATAATTATTTTGGAGAAATTGTTTTTACCTCTAAAAAAACTAAAGATGTTGAACTAACAAAGATTATTCAAATAAATAATTGAGGAAAAAAATATGAGTGAACATAATCCCGTTACCTCATCGGTTGGTTTACCGGAAAATGCATATTCGGAGCTAAAACCGGGTGAAGAGTACATCCCAATAATGGCACCTGAAAAAGTTTTCCCGGAAACAACGATATGGTCTGTTTTTTGGGGACTAATAATGGCTGTTTTGTTTTCTGCCGCAGCTGCATATTTAGGATTAAAAATTGGCCAGGTATTTGAAGCAGCCATTCCCATTGCAATAATAGCAGTCGGTTTATCTACAATTACAAAAAGAAAAAATGCACTTGGCGAAAATGTAATTATCCAATCTATTGGCGCAACCAGCGGAACAATAGTAGCCGGAGCGATTTTTACCATACCGGCGTTATATATACTTGAGCTTGATGTACAATTTTATCAAGTATTTTTTGCCTCTTTGCTCGGTGGTTTTTTGGGAATATTATTTTTAGTTCCATTCCGAAAATATTTTGTATCCGAAATGCATGGAAAGTTTCCTTTCCCAGAAGCCACAGCAACAACAGAAGTTTTAGTTGCCGGTGAAAAAGGTGGTAATCAAGCATTCGTTTTAGTAATTAGCGGTGTTATTGGTGGATTATATGATTTTGTAGTTGCAACCTTCGGGTGGTGGAGTGAAGTTTTTACAACTAGAGTTGTAGAAGTTGGACAAACTCTGGCTAGCAAATTTAAATTAGTTTTTTCTCTAAATACAAGTGCTGCAATACTAGGCTTAGGCTATATAGTTGGTCTTAAATATACTGCAATTATTGCTGCTGGTTCTTTTGTATCATGGTATGTTATTATTCCGGTTGTTGCTTATTTGGGAGATTTTATAGTTTCTCCAATTGGTGCAAATGTTGATTTACTAATTAAAGATATGTCGGCAGAACAGATATTTGGTAACTATGTTAGACATATCGGTATTGGCGGTATTGCTATGGCTGGATTAATCGGTATCATAAAATCATCAGGAATTATTAAAACATCTTTTCTTTTGGGCTACAATGAAATATTTGGTAAAAAAACATCCTCTAAAAATAAAGTTCGAACTCAGATTGATTTACCGATGGGCATTATTGCCGGTGGAATAATATTAACGGCAGTATTTGTATTACTATTTTTCCTATTTGGAGTTGTTGATAACTTATTTTTAGCTTTAGTTGGTCTGGCGATTGTTATGATAATCTCGTTCCTTTTTACGACTGTAGCTGCAACTGCCATTGCTATTGTAGGTACCAATCCGGTTTCTGGTATGACTCTTATGACATTGATCCTTTCTTCAGTAGTTCTTGTTTCAGTTGGGCTATCAGGAACTGCCGGAATGATTTCGGCGTTAATAATTGGCGGTGTAGTTTGTACAGCTCTTTCGCAAGCAGGAGCATTCGTTACCGATTTAAAAATAGGCTATTGGCTTGGTTCTTCACCATATAAACAAGAAAAATGGAAATTCCTTGGTACGGCTGTATCAGCAGCTACCGTAGCATGGATAATTATGGTACTAAATGAAACTTATGGTTTCACAGGTGAAGGAGCTTTGGTTGCTCCACAAGCTAATGCGATGGCTGCTGTAATTCAGCCTTTAATGTCAAATCAGCCGGCACCTTGGATGCTATATCTTGGCGGAGCATTTATGGCATTAATATTAACAATGATTAATGTTCCTGCACTAGCTTTTGCTTTAGGTATGTATTTGCCATTAGAGTTAAATACTCCACTATTAGCAGGCGGATTGGTCGCATATTTTGTAACATCCAGAACAAAAGATGAAGCGTTAAATAAAGCAAGAAGAGAACGCGGTACTTTAATTGCTTCCGGTTTTATTGCCGGTGGCGCTTTGATGGGCGTATTAAGTGCTATCTTGAGATATCTTGGATATAATTGGGTGAATATGGAATGGTTTGAATCTCATTCAGCGGAAATTTTAGGATTAGTTATGTTTTTACTAATTTCTTTATATATGATTTGGGATACTCTAAAAGCCAAAAAGGAAAGCTAAAATTTTAAGAATGATTTTGTAAATTTTGAAACCCAGCTCTTACAGGTTGGGTTTTTTATAACCTAACGGATATTTAATGAAAACGATTCAGGAACTTAGGGAATATTTTCCGTACCTGGAAACGGGGAAAAAATATTTCAATCATGCTGCAATATCGCCGTTACCTACACCGGTTAAAGAGAAATTAGACGCATATCTTAAAATAAGATCTGAGGCAGAAATTGAACCATATTTTTTGACATTAGATCAGGCAATAGGTGCTAAAGAGAAACTGGCAAAAATGTTGGGTGTTAAAAACAAATGCATTGCCTGGGCCTCAAATGTTTCGGATTCTCTAAATATCTTAGCTCAAGGTATTCGATGGAAACATGGAGATGAAGTTATTTTAAATAATATAGAATTTCCCTCTAACATTTATCCTTTTTTAAATCTGAAAAGTGAAGGTGTTAATATTTTATTTGCGAAAGATGAGAATGGTAAAGTTGACTTACCGCAAATTGAAAAGTTAATTACCAATAAAACAAAACTTATTTCAATAAGTATGGTGCAGTTTTTAACCGGTTACCGAGCAGATTTAAAAGAATTAGGAGATCTTTGCAAACGTAAAAATATTATCTTCTGCGTTGATGGAATACAGGGTGCAGGAATTGTTAATATTGATTTGGGCGAGTGCAACATTGATTTTTTTGCGGGGGGATCACATAAGTGGCTAATGGGACTTCAGGGATTAGGATATTTTTACATATCTGAAAAATTATTATCTTTTATTGAACATAAAAGTATCGGGTGGACTTCAGTAAAGAATCCGTGGAATTTATTGGATTACAAACTTGATTTAATTGAAAATGCCGAAAGCTTCCAAAACGGAACCTTACCAAGAATTGCAATTATCGCTCTTAATGCATCTTTAAGTTTTTTCGAGGAGATTGGATTAAATAGAATTGAAGAACGGATTATTAACAATGCTATTTACCTGAAAAATTTATTAACTGAAAATGGTTTCCAACCACTACTAAAAGATGTTGGTAAAAATAATCTTGCCGGAATCATTAGTTTTTCACATTCGAAATCGGTTGAAATTGTTAAGAAGTTAGAAAAAAAGAATATTGTATGTTCCGTTAGGGAAGGTGTAATTAGAGTATCACCTCATTTTTATAATTCTAGGGAAGATTTGGATTTACTTGTTGAAGAGTTAAAAAAAATAGAAGCTAAAAAATAAAGTCATAGCCCCAACGAAGAAGTGCAATCGTAATTAATATACCACCTTCAAATTTTGAAATTTTCCAACCGGTACGCATCATAATAATTATAATTACTAAGGTAGTAGTAAGAAATATTAAACTAATATATTCATTACTTTCTAGTGAAAGAGGTTTTAGAATTGCGGCCGTTCCCAGCACTCCCAACATATTAAATAAATCACTGCCAATTAAATTTCCGGCGGAAATACCATGTCTCTTTTTATGTACGGCAACTAAAGATGTTGCTAATTCCGGCATTGAAGTTCCTCCGGCAACAATAGTTATTCCTATCAACCATTCGGAAATATTAAATAATCTAGCAATACTGGATGCCGAGTTCACAAGGAAATTTGCACTTAATATTATTATCGCTATACCCACAATAAATTTTGGAATGTCCCAAAGATTAAAACCGCCATCAGGAATATCCTCATCTACTTCTTCTTTTTGCATAATTAGAATTGTAATATATATAGCTAGAGTAAGGAATAACATTATTCCTTCAAATAATGATAATGTAAGATCGTGGAAAAATATAAGCAGTAATATTCCGGTTCCAACTAAAAGCGAGCCATCTCTTTTAAGTAATAGTTTCGATATTTTTATAGGAGAAAAAACTGCTACGAGACCTAATATTATTCCAAGATTGAAAATATTAGATCCAAGCACATTACCAACTGAAATGGAATGTTGACCTCTTAGTGCGGCGGATATGGTTACGGCAAATTCTGGTGCGGAAGTAGCTATTGCAACAATCGTTAATCCAATAACTAAATCGGAAAGACCAAATTTTCTGGCAATTTTGGAAGCCGAATCTACTACCCAGCTTGCACCTCCCCATAATCCAAAAACAGATATAAACAATATTAAGAAATCTAGAGTAATATAATGCTCGCATTAAAAAATAATAAGAGGAAAGATAATCAAAAATCTGTTTTATTAAATTAAAGAAATGTTTTTTATGGTTTTAATAAAAAAGTAAAACCGTAGCTAGAAGTAAAATATGAGAGAACGCAAGTAGAATAACTATTGCTTTTTTCTTTTTCTTTCTTTTCGCATGTAATTTGTCTTGTCGTATTACATGTTTATTAATAAAATCACCTTCAGAAGGGTCCCAACTATCATCCTTAAAAGGTTCTTTTATAAATTTTTCCATAAAATAGAGCAGAATTGTATAAAAGATTTTTAATAATACAAATATACCTTTTTTAATTGAATATTAAAATAGATTTAAATATAAATTTCTATAAATTGCAAAAATAAATAGATGCGGCATACAACTGCACCTGTTTAAAAATGGCTATGCTTCCGGGTTGTAGGTCAATTCTATTTTTATATGAAAATCCGCTCCACTAAAGAGGGTATATTTAACATCATCAATTGTGCACTTATAATCTTCTCCAATAAGTTCTGAAACTGCATTAGAAATTGTTGATTCTAATTCACCAACACTAACAGATTTCAACTTATTTTTAAGTAATTTATCAACATCGATTGGTGCTTTTTCATCTGCCATTTTAATTCTCCTAAGGTCTTTATTCTTCAGACGTTTTAATAACAGTTATGTTCTTAGATTATGAATTTAACTAATTTCTGATAAATTCTAAAAGTTCTTTAGTTTTTTCTTTCATTAATGTTTCATCACCTCTTGATTCTACATTTAACCTTAATAAAGGTTCCGTATTGCTCATTCGAACATTAAATCGCCAATTGCTGTATTCAATGCTAACACCATCAACTTCCTCTAACCTTCCATCTGAATATTTATCCTTTAATTCATCTAATTTCTTTTCGGGATTATCTATTCGTGAATTTACTTCACCTGAGCAAGGAAAGCTTCTAATCATTTCTCCAACAAGTTCCGATAACGATTTATTTTCCAAGGTCAATAATTCTAATAATAAAAGGAATGGTATTAATCCGCTATCTGAGTAATAATTATCTCTAAAATAATGATGTGCAGACATTTCTCCGCCGTATACAGCATTAACTTCTCTCATCTTCTGTTTAATAAATGCATGACCGCTTACAGATTCTATAGTTTTGCCTCCTGCGGCATTCACTTCTTTAAAAGTATTCCATATTAATCTTGGATCGTGAACAATTTTTTCATTCGGGAATTTTTTTAATAATGATTTTGCTAAAAGCCCGACAATATAATAACCTTCTATAAAATTTCCTTTCTCATCGAAAAAGAAACATCTGTCGTAATCACCATCCCATGCTACACCTAAATCTGCAGAGTGTTCATTCATTGCATCTGTTGTAGATTGTCTGTTTTCAGGAAGCAATGGATTTGGGACCCCATTAGGGAAACTTGAATCAGGTTCATGATGAACTTTAATCATCTCAATTGGTAAATATTTTTCCAAAGCGTCTAGTGCCGGACCGACACAGCCATTCCCGGCATTTACAACAACCTTGTATTTATTTATATTTTTGGCATCATAAAATTTAGAAAGACTTTGAATAAATTCTTTCATTATATCTGTCGGAATTACAGTTCCTTTATCTTCTGTAATTTCACCAAGATTATTTGAAGAAATCATCTCTTCGATTTCGTTTAATCCGGAATCATAGCCCATAGGTTTTGAACCGGCTTTAACAAATTTTAACCCATTATATTCAGGAGGATTATGACTAGCTGTAATCATTATACCGCCATCAGCATTAAAGTGTGGGGTTCCAAAGTAAATCATTTCAGTTCCACACAATTCTAAATCAATTACATCTGCTCCGGCATCTGTAATACCCTTTGCAAGAGCAATGGCAAGAGATGGTGATGATTCTCTTACATCACGTCCTATAACTATTTTCTTAGCATTTTGATGAGTAGTAAAAGCACGTCCTACTTTGTAAGCCAAGTCTTCATTTAGTTCTCCGGGAACCTTGCCTCTTATATCATAAGCTTTAAATCCAGGTATTTTGCTCATTTGTTTCCTCTGATAAGTAAATTAATTTCATGATTAGCGAAAGATACGAAAACAATTTTTTTTTAGGATAAATTTTTGCATAGTAATACCCAACCCTAAACAATATCTTGCCTCACAGAAACGAAAGGAGTTGGTTATTTTAGACTATCACTTTACAAAATGCACCAATGGTAAATGTAATGCTATTTATCCTTTAAAATTGGACGAAATAAATAATGATTCCCAACAATTTTGTCCCAAATGTAAAGAAAAAATGATGCATTCGCATTTAGTACAATGTGAAAATTGTCAAACAGTTTTAAATTTTATTCCTGCTTTAGAAAATGAAGAAACTGTAATTTTTTATGTTGATAAATGTTCTTCTTGTTCCGGAACAATTCGTGATGAGCAATTACTTACACCACATTATTTCCCTGACTCATTTATTTAATTTTTATTTTACTTACAACCTGCCGAATTTGAGTAAATAAAATCATTATATGTTTAACAGTAGAAATACTGTAATTAGGGTGACTAATTAAATTATTCCTCTTCTATTTTTTAGTTTTACTCAAATTATTCTTAACCTAATTTAATGCACAGGTTCCTGAAGAAATCACTAACAAATAATTCCAATTTTAAAGTATAATATTTAGACTGATTAAAACGGTTAATATATTTTATCAAAATAATTTTAATAAGTTATTTTGTTCATTTTTATAAATATGTTAACTTTTTATTTATTATTTCTTCTTAAAATTAGGAATTCAATAATGCCCTCTAAAAAATCATTTTTACTTGTATTACTTATCTCTTTTTCTGTAAATATTGCTCAATCTAGTTTTTATGAACCAATGAAAATGGATACGGTTTCATGGTCAATTGATGATCTAGGGAAAATGTGGACTTTTGATAGTGTTCCGGTGGATGCTTTTTATGAAAAATATGGATTTCGTCCAACTCAGGAATGGCTGGATGATGTCCGAAAATCTGCGCTTCAATTTGGCAGAGGTTGTTCGGCGGCATTTGTTTCTGAAGATGGACTAATAATGACAAACCACCATTGTGGGAGAAACCAGTTGAAAACAGTTCAGAAAGATGATGAAAATATTTTAAGAGACGGATTTTATGCAGAGTCCCCGGATGAGGAGAGGCAAATAAAAAATCTTTATGTGGATCAATTAATTGTTATAAAAGATGTTACCGATGTAATAAAGAATTTTATGAAAACCGGGAAGACAGATGATGAAAAAGTAAAGTTGAGAGATCAAATTAAAGATTCCTTAATAACAATCAATTCCAAAGAAACCGGATTAACCTACAAGGTTGTTACACTCTATCATGGTGGGAAGTATTCATTATATGGGTATAAAAGATATAACGATGTTCGTTTAGTGATGGCTCCTGATTTTCAGATAGCGGCAACAGGTTGGGATTGGGATAATTTTACATATCCTCGGTACGAATTAGATTTTATGTTTTACAGAGCTTATGATGAAGAGGGAAAACCAATTAATAGTAACAATTATTTTTCATGGAATAGCGATGGAGCAAAAGAAGGAGAACCAATTTTTGTGGTTGGCCGTCCTGGAAGCACGGATCGATTATACTCAGTAGCACAATTAGAGTATTTAAGAGATTACGCTTATCCAAATGTACTTATTGGATTTAATGAAATTTATGATGCATATTATAGATTTTATATGAATAATACTGATAAAGAAGAATTATTAAACAGTGTAATGGGGTGGGGAAATTCAAGGAAATCTTATGCCGGTAGATTAGCCGGTCTTAATAATAATTTTATAATGAAAAAGAAAATTGAGTTTCAAAACGATCTTATAAAGAAAGTGAATGCCTCGCCAAAGTTAAAAGAAAAGTACGGACATATTTGGGAATCAATAGAAACAGTAATTAAAGAATTAAATTCGTTATCTGCCAAAAATACAGTTCTACGGCTCAGTAATTATTTACGTCCGCAGTATTATAAATTGGCCGATGAAATGGTAAAAATTGCAGAGCAAAAAAAACTTCTTAATGATGAAAGAGTAGAAAAATATAAGGATGAAAAATTATCAGAAACTATTGATGATATTTTCTCGGATCAATTTGAAGTAGAACTAGAAGATAATATTCTTGCGGCAAGCGTTAACTTTTTATCAAGTGTTTTAGACTCTAATGAACCTTTATTATCAGAAATACTAAATAATAAGAGAGGTAAAGAAGCTGTTTCATATTTAAAAAATAATAGTGAAATTTTAATTAAAGAAGGGTTTTTAAATTTAGCAGAGAAAAGTCCTGAGGAAATATTAGAAACAAAGGATCCCTTTGTAAATTATATATTGTTCATCAAAAATCTTTCTAAAGAAATTAAACCTAAGGTAAAAGAATTAAATAATACTCTATCTGTATTGAATGAATTATTAGGTGAAGTTGTTTTCCATGTATATGGGAATAAAATATCTCCGGATGCAACTGCAACTCTTAGAATTTCCGATGGCATTATTAGTGGTTACGAATACAATGGCACTATTGCTCCGGGCAAAACAAGCTATTATGGATTATGGGATAGATTCGAATCATTTAATAAAAAAACTTATCCTTGGGGATTGCATGAAAGATGGAAAACACCGCCGGCAGAGCTTGATCTATCCACAAATGTTTGTTTTGCTTCGACAAATGATATAGTGGGTGGTAATTCGGGCAGTTCAGCTATAAACATAAACAAAGAAGTTATTGGTTTAGTTCATGATGGAAATATTGAAAGTCTAGCTGGCCACACAATTTTTCTTGAAGAAAATAATAGAACAGTAGCTACAGATTCTAAAGGTTTACTGGAAGCATTAAAGCATATTTATAAAACTGAAAGATTGGTTTATGAATTATTGAATGGAAAAATGAAATAAAATTATTGTATACCTAGCAGTCTTAATCCATTAACAACTATAAATGCGGCAAAATATGCAAAACCTGAATAGATTAAGACTTGGAATATTGGTATTCTCCAATGTCCGGTTTCTTTTTTGGCTACAGCAATTGTAGATAAACATTGCATTGCAAATACAAAAAATATAATTAATCCCAAAATTGTTGCAGGAGTAAATAAATCCTCATTTGTTCCTGCAATTTTAGCATTACGCATTGCATCTAAAATTGAGTCTCGAAGAGTTTCTTCCTCACCGGTTATCTTAAAAATAAGAGCCAAAGAGCTAACAAAAACTTCCCTGGCAACAAATGCAGAAATCAACGAAACACCAATTCTCCAATCCATTCCTAAAGGAGCCATTATTGGTTCAATAAATCTTCCAATTTGAGCGGCATATGACGTAGAAACACGTTCTATTTGTACGGCATCTTCATACTCAACGCCATTTAATAAATTTTTGTCTATTTGAGGATTAGTATTTGGAAAATAGGTTAATGCCCATAGTATAATTGAAAACGAAATTATTATAGGCCCTGCTTCTTTCAAATATTGTTTTGTACTTGCATAAGTATTACGGAGAACCGATTGCAACTTGGGAAGTTTGTACGTTGGTAATTCTAAAATAAAGGATGAACTGTCTTCCACTTTAATAATGTTTTTACTGAATTTATTAATCAGAGCTGCAATTATTATAGAGCTAATTATGCTAAATAAGTAAATAAACGAAAATATCAATCCACCAATAAATGCTTCTTCTTTTGGAATTAAAAAAGCAATGAGTAATGCATAAACCGGTAAGCGGGCGCTACAACTCATTAATGGTATTATAAAAATGGTTAGTAGTCTTTCTTTTTTATTTGATATTGTTCTTGCTGCCATCATCGCCGGAATAGCACATGCAAAGCCAGATAACATTGGCACAAAAGATCTACCATTTAACCCAATTTTAGATAATGGTCTATCGATTAACATCGCACCTCTTGCTAAGTATCCTGTATCTTCCAAAAAACCAAGTATTAAAAATAAAATTACAATTTGCGGTATAAATACTAGAACAGCACCCACACTACTAATTATACCATCTGCGATTAAATCACTATACCATGTTACACCCAAATTGGAAGCTGCAAAATTGGCTAATCTTGCAAAGGTTTCATCCACAAATTCCATTATCGGCAGGGCTAACCAAAATATTGAAGTAAAAGTTGCTCCGGTAATAAGCAAAAAGAAAACAATTCCCCAATATTTATGAAGTAAAATACTGTCTAATTTAAGTGAGTACTTGTCAGGTTTATTATTCAAGGCATTATTTAAAATGTTGAGTTTCTCATTTGCACTTTCGAGATCTTTTTTTTCAGCAATAGGAACAATTATCTGTGATTCAATTTCTTCTATTTCTTTATACTGGGCCAATATCTTTTCTGCGTGTAGGGAAGTCTCAACTCTTTCAAGTTTTCCATTACTTAAATTATTGGTTTTCCCTAGATCAGATTTTATTTGTAAAACTAAATTATCAACTCCTTCTCCGGTCCGACCATTTATTTTTATAATTGGACAGCCAATTAAATCGGAAAATTCTTCTCTAAGTATTCTGAATCCTTTTTTATGCAGAATGTCGATCATAGTAACGGCGACAATAACATTAAAATTTGATTGCTTGAGTTGTTGAACCAATAGAAGGTGCCGAGAAAGCTGACTTGCGTCTGCAGTTACAATAATTAATTTTGGAATACCAAATTTAGGATGAGTATAAAGGGAATCTATTGTGACTTGTTCGTCCGGAGAATTTGGGACCAAACTAATTATTCCCGGCGAATCTAATAAATTCGCATTAATTCCATATTTTTGTTGAAAATTTGTAGCGTTATATTCAATTGTTGAGCCTGGATAATTTACTGTTTTAAAGTTTTTACCACTTAAAAAATTGAAAAGCGTAGTTTTACCTGAATTAGGCGGGCCTACTAAAGTAATTAATGGAGAAGTATCAGCAATAATTTCATTCATAATAATCTAATTGATTCTGCCTCGTGCTTTCTAATTGCTATCATTGTTCCTCTAAGGGAGAATGCTAGGGGGTCATCAAAAACGGATTTATTAATAAGTTCTATTTCCTGTCCAGGCGTAAACCCTATTTCAATTATTCTTCTGAATGAAGGATGATTAAAATCTATATCATTAATAATGGCTTTTTCCCCAAAATTTAAGTCAGCTGCAGTTTTCATGATTCACTATCGTCTTATGGTTAAAACTATTTAGATTTAGTCTATATAAAATTAGACACACTATTTCATTTAGTCAAGAGAAAAATTAAGAGAAGTTTATCTTAAAAAGAATTGGTACTGCAAAACTTTTGCATTTGGATAATAGTTATTAGTTTTAGGAATGCAAAAGCCACTATTAATAGATTTAGACGGGGTTTTAAGATTAGGTAATGATCCTGCTCCGGACCTAGAAGAATTTTTATATTATTTAGAATCAGAATCGGTTAATGCATGCATTCTTAGCAATTCATCTATTAGCAACTCAGAGCAGATTTACAATTATTTTGATTCCCATTCAATTCGAATAAACTTACCCATTATTACTGCCATTGATGCTGCTTATTCTTATATAAAAGGTAAATACAATAAAGTTGCTGTGTTTACTTCGGAAAATGTAATTAGTAAATTTGCCGAATTCTTAGATTTTGAAAATCCTGAAGCTGTGTTAATTGGTGATATAGGAGAAATGTGGAATTATAAACTAATGCAAACAATTTTTGAATACATTAGAAATGGCGCTAAATTAATTGTAGTGCATAAGAATAAGTTTTGGAACAAGCCCAATTTTGGTATTCAATTAGATGCCGGTCCTTTTATTCATGGTATAGAATATGCAACTTCATCAGAAGCGATTCTGATTGGAAAACCATCGAAAAAATATTTTAAAACTGCGCTGAAAAAAATTAATGTTAATCTTGATGAACAATTTATGATGCTTGGTGATGATCTGGAAACTGATATAAATGGCTCTAAAAATTTAGGGGCAGAAACTATTTTAGTTTATACGGGAAAAACTAATAAACCACTTCTAGAATACTCCCAAAAAAATGTCGATTATGAGGCGAATAATTTATTAGATGTATTAAAAATATTAAAAGAAAAAAAGAACAATTAGCTATGGAAAAATTTATAAAACATCCCATCACATTAGATAGAAAAAAAACAGCTCTTCTGATTATTGATGTTCAGGAAAGAATTTATCAGGCAGTTCGGAAGCATAAAAACCTTATTAAGAACATTATTAAATTAGTCAGTGGCGCAAAAATTTTAAATATCCCAATTTTTTATACAGAGCAATATCCTAAGGGATTGGGAAATACAATAGAATTAATTAAAAGTGAACTTGATAGTGAGGCTATCCAAAAGTTAACTTTTAGCTGTGCCGGCGCAGGAGATTTATTTTTACAACTCAGGCAGAAAAAAATTGAGCAGGTAATTGTTTGTGGAATTGAGGCTCATGTATGCGTACAACAAACAGTTTTAGATTTACTAGCAAATGATTTTCAAGTTAATTTACCTGTAAATGCTGTTTCATCAAGATTTAAAGTAGATTATGATACTGCAGTTAAAAGAATGGCACAACATAATGCTGAAATTACAACTGTTGAAATAATATTATTCGAATTATTACAAATCTGTAAAACTGATGAATTTAGAAAAATTTCTTCTCTTATAAAGTAAAATCCCAAGCTAGATAAAAAAAGACAATCCACACTTTTTTTAGATTCCATACCTTAACTTTGCATTTCTTAATGCGATAATACTGCAAGAAACTATAAAATTGTTGAGGGTATAATGCGATCTTTCAAACTAAATCTATTAATAATTATTTTAATTCCAGTACTTTCAATTTCGTTGCTAGCAGAAAATGATAATCTATATGATTTACAGGGTGCAGAATATTTAGCGTTTACTGACCAAATGCCAGAACCAATAGGTGGTTTACCTGCAATTTACAAATTAATTGAATACCCGGAAATGGCAAAAAGAGCGGGTGTTGAAGGCAAAGTTTACGTCCTGGCATTTATTAACGAGGAAGGTGGTGTCGATGATGTAAAAGTTGTAAAGGGAATAGGAGCAGGGTGTGATGAGGCAACAATTGAAGCAGTTAAAAAAACAAAATTTAATCCTGGTCAAGCAGCCGGGAAACCAACAAAAGTAAAAATGTCATTACAGATTCAATTTAAGCTTAGCTAACAATTTATTTTCCCCCAATAAATGGATAAGACTATGGGCTTATTAAAGAAGTTAAGATTCGTGCGTAAAATTCAGCTTGGATTCTTCATTCTTGGTATCATTTCTACTATGATTGCCGTCAGCGATATTTACCAAATTAGTAAAATGACAAATTCCAAAGAAGCATTGTATACTGAATTTATTATTCCAAAAGAAAATGTCGATGAAGTTTATTTAGAATTCGAGAAAATTCAATTTATAATGCTCAAGTTTTCAATAGCAGAATTTTCTAGTGAATTTAAGAACAATATATCATCATACAATTTCCATAAAGAAAAAATTGATGTTTTGGTAGATTCATTA